>JAAUXT010070941.1_pt1 | contig 42143 bp, 51 predicted proteins | sample 7278171 | NCBI WGS metagenome assembly JAAUXT01 (sample SAMN14350112, study PRJNA611818) | marine sediment metagenome | isolation source: surface marine sediment (1.8m) | place: French Polynesia: Moorea | collected 2018-08
CCACAGGACCGGACAGGATTGTATGGGATGGGCTCGGACGGGATTGTACACATGGTCAAACTTTCCTGAGATCCCATAATAATGCCCGTTAACATTGATGGACCATGTGGACCAATTGTCCCAGGCCAGCACCAATGGGCCCATACAGGACAGGACGGGATGGGACGGGACACATGGGACACCTTGCCTGAGATGCCATATATATGCCTGTATACATTGATGGACCATGTGGACCAATTGTCCCAGGCCAGCATCAATAGCCACCAATTGACCCCTATACGGGGGGGGGTGACGTACAGGACGGAATGGGACAAAGCAGGACACCTTTGCTGAGTTGGCATATATACTGAAATTTTTTTTTGGCACTACTACTAAGTGCTCTTCCCTAAAGGGACTTCGCACAATGAAAAAACGTGCCGCGATTTCCGTCCTTCATTGAAAACCGATTTGTTGTTCGTGGTTGTGTGTGAGGTCCATAGACTGGCCCCCTGATATCTTGGTTTGCCCTCCTGTCTTTGTACTAAAATGCGCTTTGTCATTGTTTCGCTTTGCAGGGAAGCTCGACATCACACCCGTCCTCATGGGAGCGAAACGCCTCGACCGACCAAGCCCTGCATCGACTCAAGGATTCAAGATTGCATTGTGTCGCGTTCACATTCATGCACAAACAAAAGAACACAAGAAGGCTACGCCTAAAAAGCGTGTGGTCCATAGAAACGAAAGAAGCCCATTTTAAGAAAAAATATTTGTTTGGTGATGACCCATGTTGAGTTAGGGGGGGGGGCCGGCCCCCTCCCGCTCCCCCTGCCCCTCCCCCTCCCCCCAACATGTCCACATACAGACTGATGGTGATTACACTAAGCGTGTGGTAACACCCTTCGGGACCACACGCTTAAAAAAGCAAAGTTCCTTCTCTGACCCCTGCATCTCAGGAGGAAGCTCAATATCACTACGCTAACTCTGAGGACAAGCATCTGGCAGCTGCCAAAGAAGACAGTGACATTGTTTGGAGGAGGGCGTGACCCAATAATTACCCCCTCACCCATGAGATTCATGAGAGTGTTGACCACGCGAAACAACAGGTTCTTCTTGCGCTTACCGATCTCCTGAGCCGGAGACAGATTTGTCGTTCATAAACCATCTGAATGAAATTGCAGACACTCGGTGAGACATCACAACATAACATTCCACTTCCAGTCTCTGGTCTTCAACCATGCTTCCTTGTATCTGCCGAACAATGTGATTCACCAACGTAACTGCCAAGAGAAAGAAACCAGAAGCACCAGTTGTAAATTTTCTGCTGCTTGCCGTGTGCACTGCGAAGTGGTTCTCTGAACTAAAACCAAAGAAATGTTGGGCGCCGTACGATTTGGTCAGTTCGAGTTCTGTACGATTATCTTCAGAAAAAAAGATGAACACAACAAAGGGTTCACTCACCTTCTGCACTGACAGTTGTGGCCTCCGGTCCATCCTGGTCCTCCGTTTCTTCAGGACAAGGTTCTTGGCAAGTCGCTTTGTTGGGTTCCTGACACGTGTCGGAATCCTTGTCGTAAAGTGTTCCCGGAACACAATGCTTGTTTATCCATTTTCGACTGGGATTACATTGGTAGTATTTGCTGCAGTCGTCTGGGTTCGGAAGTACGTCACCATTTGTACAAGGCTCCACTTTAGAACAAGGGTTCCTTGCAGCACCGGGCCGCCCCTGAGGACCTGGTTGCCCCGGGTTCCCCCCTGGTCCTTGTGCTCCAGGTTGTCCAGGTTGACCAGAAGCTCCAGGCAGTCCTGAGGATCCTGGGGCTCCCTGACGTCCCGGGTTTCCCTGTTGCCCAGGATTGCCCTGTTGTCCTGCAGCTCCGGGTTGCCCCGGAGGTCCTTGAGCTCCCGGTGAGCCTTGTGGTCCTCTTGGACCCTGTGGTCCTTGTTGGAGCTGAACTCCTACAACACGAAACAGAGAAAACCTTGGGTGTTTCCAAAAACTGCACACGATTTCTGAGAGTTTTGATTTGATTTCTCTTCACAATCAGCAGACTGTCAAGCCTTTTGGGGGTTGTTTGACACCATGCCTTCAGTTCGTTTAATTATTGGGCGACACCGAAATGCTCAGGATGACCTCTCAAACCCCTAGGAATTCCTGCAGCTATTAGAAAGATTTCTCACCTTGCAGACCAGCAAGAACAATGAACAAAACAAATCTGCTGGCAGTCATGATCCTCTTCTGTGAATCTCCAAGCGCGTTATCCCTTTCTGTGAGGTGACTGTGTTTATCCCTTCTTTACTCTCCTGCAGGATATGAGGTGTTTCCTGAACTTTCAAAGTGTTTCATCCTCGAGTGAGTCAGAGCACGTACAATCCACTCACGATTCATCCAGCTACTGCGCAATGTTTGTCAAAGTTATTCCCCCTGCAGGAAAAAGAAGTCTGGTATCATTGTGGCTGGATGCGAAGGAGAAACATTGCAACGGAAATCCAAAAGCACAATGATTGCGTTGTGCTGCAACTGCAGAAAAGTTTACAACACACACCCTCGCCAAATACAACACGCAGGTGTCATATTCAATCTCTGCAGTCCTGTGTTGTGCATCTCATATTCCGTAAACACAACTGCATGTGAATTTCCATGAACAGTTTCGGGACTGGTAGGCCGGTGCTCGTGCACAGGAAGTGTCGGTGCAGTGCATGCAGGACCCTGCAGCACTGACGAGAAGCCTCAACGTGCGGACACTGCAGACTCCAGACAAAGTGCAGGTTCTTCACCACAGTGCACGGCGCACGGCGCGCGGTTGTAAACAGCCTGCCTGCGTGGATGGATGCTGGCGAACAATTGCCAAGGGAGAATCAGAACCAACGAGATAAATGGGCTTGCAGAACCACACAACACTCGTATATAACAATCTTCGATGAAACAACTGTCTCGTTCTTGTCAAAAGCAAAAAGCTTTCGTGTACTCGTAGAGTCTGAACAAAATTTGGAAGGCGCGTGTGCCATTGGTGTTGGGTGTGCCAACGATCAGCGTGCAATTCGTCGCCTGCAGTGTGCAACCATGAAAGATTGCCAGGCTGTGGAATCTTCTGTGCAAGGGGTGTTAATGCACCCTACAAACCATCTCATCAAGTTTTCTCAGCAGTGCGAACATCACTGAGATGTGCAACTCATTCAGCTACACAAAGTTCCAAATGAAATATCTTTTGCAATGAGAGAGCTCCACGAAAGAATCATCTCTAATCAAGACCTTTGCAGTCAACCAAGCAGCCAGGGTGCACCATGCCATGGCTCCGTGATTTGGTGTAAGGAACGGGGCGTTCCCAACAGACGAAACAAATTGTGTGCAACTGATTGGGAGGGCAGGCCCTGAACCTCCGCTTCCTGGATCCTGCCCTGGGATGATTTTACGAAAAAGAGTGCGTTGACGCTCGTCAATTCAACATCTACAGAGATACGGATATTTTTGACGCGCGTCACTTGATTAACGATGCATTGAAGAAAGTTCCACCACCTTTGCAAAGTCCTGGCAGTGTGGCCACCTCCTGCAGGCGAACTGACGCTTTGAATTTTTGCTTAAATTGACACTTCAAACGCCAGTGTGGCCAGACCCAACTGCAATGATTCGCAATGCTCTGACAACGGACAAAATAAATTCCTGTGGAGTTTTCAGACCAAGTGATTCGATTCCTGTGGTTGAAAACCAGAGACCGCGGTTTCTCTCCGTCTGCGCATCCTCGACAATGATCCGGGATCAACAGCTTTCAGTCAACTCGTCCGGGATGCACACGCGGATTGACATTCCATGCGAGCGTCATTTCCATGTGGGGCATTGTCTCAACATCCCAAGCCGAGCTCGCGAATGACAAATTTTTGTGTGTCGGTGTTTCAATTGAAGAGGCGTGCACGCGAATCTGGATCGAAATAATGTGCGTCCTCTGCCGAAATGTTCGTACTCGTACTCGCAGAATCTGCAGGTGTAAAGAAAAGTGACGTGTAGTCAGGAATCCCTGTAACCCACCTTGATTCGTTGTGTTTCCCATTCAGTCCATATGTTCAGCAGAATATCAACACGATGCCGACATATGCCTGCACTTGTACATGAGAATGTTCCTGAAAATTTACACCACCAACTGACCCGAACACTTGAAACTCTCCATTTTGAAGTGTGCAAATTGTGTTTGGAACGTTCTTTTCCCTTGTTTATCTCGATTTCATTCGTTTGGAGCACTTGCACACTTCATTGTACGGCACAAACGGGGCCAGTGAATTCTTTGGTCAGCCACACTTCCGAATCTGTCAACAATCCACTGAAAGTTCCACTCGGTGTTGACTTGGCTCTGGACCAATTCCTTCCACCTCTTGTCAGTTACACGTCGCATCACTTGTGTCTCACTCTCGAACATCCGCAATTGAACATGTCCAGTTCGTTTCATGAATACGCAATGCAGCCTACTTCCGACAGTTTCGATTCGCTCAGTGTTGTGACCACGCGAAGTCCGCAGATTTATTGCTCCGTCGGAGTGAAGAGGCGGAAACACGGTTTGCGAGACGTCAAGGAAGATTTCTTTGCGACGATGTTTACTCCAACGGATCCAAGATTGACTTGTCTTCTGAGAGATTCGACTCCGTGGTGAGTTTTATCGCCAACAAAACATCAAAAAGAAAAGTTCAACTGAAACAGAATCGAAAAGAAACAGTAATGAGTGTCGTTCCGCTTTATTTTGTGGCAATTCTGACCAAGTGAGACCGACAAGGAACAATATTTGAAGGCAACACATGTCCCGTCAGAAATACGAGTCTTAGAATTCACGAAGTGACTCAATCGGATTTTCTTCGTTTTTGTCCGTCCGTGCACAAAACAGCAACAAGCAAAATATTGCGACTGCTTTGCACCTTCATACTCTCCTCCCCAAATTCACCAGGAACAATAACAAGTTTTCCGACACATAGAACTCTGAAATGTCCACGAAAAAAACTTGTAAAGGTAAAACCAACACCATTGAAAAAATATGGCACTCGTTTTCAGACAAGCGCGCGATATTTTGGTACACCCTGGAGAAGCAGATGTATCCAATGGTAGCTGGTGGACCGACGTCACTTGCAACAGTGATACACAGCCCGTTTTGCGCGACAGCCAAAGAATGACCCAAGACATACGCTTTCAACTGGAGGGACTTCTGGCAGAAATAAAGGGGGAACACCAGCGAAAACAACAACTCGGACACACGTTCCCCACACAGAACACTTGGATTCGTGTGATGTGCGAGAACACTTCACTTGAGAACTGCACTCAAGCAACTATTGGAGAATGTGACGCTGGACAAGACAACAGAAGAAAAGGGTCAGAGCGACACACTCAACAAAAGAGAGAACTGGCATCAAGAACTATAAGTTTGTTGGCCCAAGTTGATCACTTGCTGATACACAAGTGTCCCCATCACACACAGAGATTGTGTCTCATCACCGTCCACAGAGGTAAATCTGTACCGTATCTACACGAATTACATACAATGATTGTGGTTACGTTGCCTTGAAAAACAATGCAGAAACATATCAGGCATTTATCCAAGCAAGTGCCAGCCATTTCAAATCACAGCAGATACTTCTCACCCGATGGACAGCGTGCGAAATCTCTACAGTACAATTGCCTACAAACCTGATTTTAACCCTTTACAATTTCAACGGAGCTCTGAAATAGGCTTTTCCTCAAGTTTGTCAGTTTGTATTTTTGTGCAGCTGCGCATACAAAATATACAAAAGGTCCCAATGTACCCAAACAATGAAATACATCACTGTATTGCTTTTGTAATAAAATATACAATTTTCAAAACTCCTACACAAAACTCGAATTGCATAATCAACACTTTCAAGCCGTTTCTGTTCCACCTTCTCTCACAACAACAATGCAAGAGTATTTCCAATCCTTGCTCTCCTGCCTGAAGTAAATGCCTTCATACATGCACATCGGTGTGTCCTCACAACTAATGTCTACGCATGTACATTGTACAATCTGCGGCGTCAGTCAGAATCTACTCCGGTCAAGCGGGACTGCTATGAGTGCACCTCCGCCGTGTGAGCTGGAGACTGACTCGCAACAAGAGCAACAGCAGCCTGAGCGGCGGCCGCAGCAGCAGCTGCAACAGAAACACAATGTGTCACTCGCATCTGCCACGAACAAACCCTTACGAGACGCGGAAGCACACATCGTGCAGCAGGTCTGTCGGTTTAGGCAGACTTGAGAAGCACCCGAGAAGGGTTACCTTCTTTCTCCTTTCGCCGATGTCGTTTCCTCTTGCGATCGATCAACGCCACCTCCGACTTGAGGTTCATATAGATTTTTCTGATGTCGTTGATCTTCTCGGCAAGAAACTTTATTCTCTCTTCACCCTCCAAGTGAGCACCCTCCTCTGCGAACAAGAAACATGAGAAAGATCATTGCACTTGCTTCGTTCTGACACGGCACGATTCGCGACGTCGCTGAATACGCTCGTACGCTCGGACACCTATGACATCAATCAACACAAAGCTAGATTTTGTATTTTGCCACGAAGTCTCGAAGCCGTACTCACCCAAATTGAAGTTATATTTCGGAGGTCTCGGAGATCGTGGTCGCGGTGGAAGTGAGTGGCCCGTGCTGCGCTTGGCGGGAGATACGAAGTCAGATCTGTGCTGAGGACTGTGTCCTTGCTCGTCGCTGTCACTCACTACAAACACACACGTGCAATTCAGTGGACTTCGAGCTACTTCTGCTTGAAGGGAACTGATTCATGTGACCGAGAGCTCAAAGCACAAAGGAAAACTCGCGGTTCTTTCAGATTTCAAAGAAACGTTTTTGGCGAATTTTGAGGGGTCCGACAGGAGCAACACACAACACGCCAAGAACTATTAGGTGGGAGAGATGCGTCAACAATTTCGATTGTGTGAGTGACTTCATACGTTTTGGCACAGCAAAATGCAGCAAGTGAATTCAAAAGTTTGAGGTTTCAGTCCAAAAGCCTCGTTTCCCGGCTTGGATGACACTTGTCGACTCGACAATACAGCGTGGCTGTGTCGCGGTGTTACTGCCGACACAGGTAGAGTTCACTGTCCTAACAGGGCAGGAAACTGACAGCACAAGCATGATCTGGGTGTCCAGAAGGAAAGGGATCTTGAATGACATCAAACGCCCAAACGTAAAACAGAGGTGCAGCGGCCAGCCCTGATTAGTGTTTGAGAGGGGGGGGGGGGGCGCCGCCTCTGACAGCCACAATGCGCAAGGCATGCTCAAGACCTCGCTAAGATGTGCTGGAGGGCTAGAGGTTCGAAAACGTTTGCGCTTTGCCACTCGTGTGGCCAACACAACCGCGAAGATTTTGAGCGGCAGATTTTGTGCATCAGAGACAACCAACTTTCCACTGCAAAGTCTCAAAGGTGTGACTGAGCCACAAAATGTGTACCTTTCAAAGTCTGACCGTTTTTGAATCCCAACAAAATTAAAGTTCCTTCGAAATTTGGCATGAAATTCCAGAAAATATGTACACATACTTGAGTGATGTTTGCTGGAACTTTTGTTGGACTTTTCCGACGACTGTCCTGCAGTCGCATGGCGCTTGTGACCTCGTTTCTTCTTCTTTGGTGGTTTGAGATCACTCTCCTCCTCGTCCTCTTCGTCGACGGCGGCACTTTTCCGCTTGGCGGTGCTGGTGGCGGGCGCCGCCTCCGTGCCGCTCTCCGAGCTGGGTAGGTTGCCACTGCTTCCAGCACTGCTGCCGTTGGACAAGGTGCTCGTGTCACACGTGTTGGGCGACTCGCCGCCGTGCGCATGGTGGTGGTGGTGATGGTGGTGGGCGTGGGAAGGCTCGCCCATCATCTCAGAGTCCATCCCACCCTCACTGCGCAGACTGCTGCTGTCCTGTTCAGGACTGAGGCCACCTGGAGAAAGAACCTGCGGGGAGCGCTCAGGTGTGTCCGGAGGCGTAGTCGGAAATACTGTGTTCGTTGCTGCGGCTTGTGCGGTACTTGACACGTGCGCGAGAAGCGCCATGGGGTCGGGAAAGACGGCGCTGTGCGGCGCGACTGGCAGATGCACGTTCGGTTGTGGCGCAGGAAGCTGGATGTGCGACGGCGACGCTTCGGGGATGGGCTTCGCCTCGTTCTCCTCAGGTTTGCTGTGCACATCTCTGGGCGACCTCACCGAGGGGCCAGGCACTTCCTTTGTATCATGGCTGCTTGTACATGGAGTTGGCTGCTTGGGACTAGATACACTTGGCTGGGGCTTAGAAGAGGAGTCACTTTCTCCAGAAGATATTATTTCAGATAACTCAGCTTTGGACTTTTCAGTTTTGTCAGGTTTCGTCTCCTCCGCTTTACTTTTGTTTCCTTCCTCAGGTGCTTCCTCAACAACAACGTCTGATTTGTCCGTGGGTTCGTCGGCCTTCCTTTTCACTTTCTTTTTACTTTTCTTTTTCTCAGGTTCAACCTTTTTGTCAGTGCGTTTTTCCGCATCACTTTCCTCTTCCTTTTCTTCCGTCTCCTTCTTCTTCTTTCCCTTTCCCTTGATCTTCTTGTCTTCAATTTTCTTCTCTTTGGTCTCGTCTTTCTCACCCCTGTCCATAGCATCGTCTTTGGGAGATTTTTTCTTCTCTTTTTCCAATTTCTTGACATCCTCCAACTCAATTTTGATCTCTTTGTGGATTTCGGGCGACCGCAATTTTATTTCCGCATCCAAAGCTTTGGTGTCGAAGATTTCCACTTTCACTGGTGTTGTCAGTTTTACAGGTGTACTCACACCCTTCTCCGGAATTTTTGTGGGCGTGGTGGCAGTTGGGGGAGTGGCTGTGTCTGTGACAGTGGCCTCTGCAGTTGAATCGGAACACGGTTTCTTTCGTCCTCTCGCTGGAATGCTTTCCTTCTTCTTGCCCTTCGGAGTTCGGTCAACCTTCTTCTTGGGCGTATCCTACAAAATATTTCATGTTTTGTCAAAAGCTCCAGTAACACCAAGAACAGTTCGCCTCACATTCTGGCGCACCGGAATCATTCAGATCGAACCAGAGGGTTGAAATTTCCCCTGAAAGCACTTGGCGACACTGACCTCCTCTCGAGTTGACGTGCTTATCGAGGCCGGCTGCTCAGACACGTTCACGTGGTCCATGCCCTGAAACCCGTCATCCTCGTTGTCGATTTGCTCCAAGAACTTGTCGATGTCAATGTTCACCTGCAACGCACCAAATCTGCGTCTGTAGGAAGCCTCGAGCGGACATTCAACAAGGTGATTGTGGACACGAGTTGCACACGAACAGGCTGCCACACCTTACACAACTAAATTTCATTTTCACAGACAAAAGGCGCGAGAAGCACGCACCTCCATTTTCTCCTCATCTTCGCTTGACTTGATGTCAAAACCTAGTTCGTCTGACTGCGTTTCATCATCCAGCACGTCAGCGACGAGCTTTTCCATGGCAGCATCTTTGACGGAGTTGGTCGACTCCTTTTCCATCAACTCCTCCCGAGCCTGGAAAGAACCAAAACAGAATTGTCCTCGTAGCTTTGCGTGTGCTTTCGGTGCCGTGGTGTGTTGGTTGTGTTGCAGCTGTCGCAACATTCTCAGTTTTTACCTTGAACGCGGCGATGCTCTCCTCGTTCTCGTCCAGGTCGAGCTGCTCGATGTCGGACTTGGTGAACGAGTAGGGACTCGGCGTCTCGTCGTCGCGCTTCACGCGCTGCTCGTCTTTGTGCTTAGGTCGCACCGTCGGCATTTTGTCGGTGATCTCGCCATCGCTCGAGTCGTCTGACTCGCTGCCCGAGATCTGCGCTGCACCGAATCCGGAACTCTTCCTGGTGCGGCGCTTGCCGGCTGAAAAGAAACGACGTTGTGAATGGCACTTGCAGGAACATGTTGTACGAGACGATAAATATGTGGCTCTTGTTGGCGACAAATTCCTTGCGCCCAACAGCTGGAACACGAGCTCACCTGACAGCGACTTGATGTCCTGGCTGCTGGATCTCGTGGGTCTCACCGGGGCGGGCTTCACTCTGGATTTGGTGTCCTGGCTCGCTGCGCGTGACGGTGGTGGTGTCGCTGGCTTCGAAGGCGTGCCTTTCTTCTTCGTAGCTGATGTTGCAGAGGCTGACGCCTGACACAGAATTACAAAAGTTGGATTACTTTCCGTTTTTCTGCCCTTGCAAGCTCTTGAGGTGCCAACGAAAGAATTCGGCCCGAAACACAACCAGCACACATACCTTTGGTTTGGGAGGTGCAGCATTGGCTGTTCTGCTGGATTGCCTGTCTATGTAGCCAGGCTTTCCCAGTTCGACAACACTCATGACACGATCTTTCGAAACCCACTCGTCGTACCGAACGTTCCAACCGGCGTAATGAACCAAGTACTGTGTCGACGAACCGTCATTTTCAGCTTTCATCACCTGCAATGCGGCCACATCAGTTTCAACGAAACTCTTCCATCTCGTCACTGAGTTTTCACTCCCCAGAGACGTGAATCCATCCAGTCTCTACCCAAGATCACTGGCTGAAAATCGACACCAAGTCAGCTGATGTTTCCCTCACCTTGGCTTCGTAGAGTTTCTGGTTCTTTCCTTTTCCATACTTGATCTTCAGTCTCGAGCCGGCCGGATAGTCGGGCGCCGAGTCCGTCTGTCTCCGGGATTCTCTTCGCGTCACTTCTTTCGTTGATTCCTCTTCACTACAAGAGATCAACCTTGATGTGTGGCATGTTTCGATCGCATCGAAAATAATTTTGAAGCGGTATGCGGTGTGAGCTCAAAAAAATTATTTTTTCACGTTCTTCAGAACAATCTGTGAGGTTTACCTTTCTTCAGACGCATCTCCATCTCGACTGGCTGATTCAATGTCCTTGCTTTTCTTTGCATCGGTCTTTCTTGACTGAAAAAAGCGTGCGAAATTGAGAACGTCCAACCGTTCAGACTTCACTTTTATGTGGTGCCAATCCAACAATCAACACAATCCCGCACAAATGAAACATCAGTGTACATGTACACTTGTACTTACGGCTTTCTTTTTCTTTGCATCGTCTTCTTTGTTGCTGGCTTTGCTTTTCTCTTCATCTTTTTCCACTTTCACATCCTTTGTTTTGTCCGCTTTCTTCTTGTCATCCGGCTTCGTCTTATCGCCTTTCATGGGTGACTCTTTGTGCGCAGGGGTCGCTTTTCCTTCTTTTGGCGTGGACTTCGTGGTGCTGGGAGCTTCCTTGTGTCCTGGGGTAGCTTTGTCTTTTGTTGTCGATGTTCTATTGGCTTCGTCTTTCATAGCTTTTCGCGTCGTTGGGACGGATACAGGTTCTTCACGTCCACGTGGAGTTGAACGCCCCTTGCGCGGACTGTCTGAATCAACGTCAGACTCTTCCTTCGTTGTCTCAGGCTCTTTCGGCTGCAAATGAAAAATTGAAGTGGTGTAATGAATTTGAAATGCCAGAAGGCTCCTGAAGACGCAATCAACCACTGTCAACGTGCAATGACCAACCTCTTCAGTCGCCACTTTCTTCTCAACACGGGGTGATTTCGGGGATTCTCGTTCTCTGAACGACAGCAAACTTCGTCCAGAATTGTGTCGACTTCTTCCGGGGCGGCTGATGGTGCCCATCATGGTGCTCCCCAACTTTCGATAGAAGTCTTCGAAAGCGTGCAAATATCTACAAACATGGAACAGTCGTGTGAAGTGTGACAAGTGGAAAGTGGGAAACAGCGTGACAAAAATACACATTCGCTGTGTTGTTCGGGCAAATAAGTCTCGTGGCTCACTTTTTGTACGCAGCTTTTATCTGATTGGAAGCTGCCGAAGTTGGTGGTAATCCCATCTTTCTGTGCACAGCCTTCCACTTCGCTTGACTCATCACGCGATTGTAGCCACCGAAGTTCTGAACCACTCGAAACAGTCTGTACAAGCTCAAGTCACGGTTGCAAACGGTTGGAGCTTTGTTGATTGGTGTCCCTACAATGGTCACAAAGTCCTTTTGATGAAGAAAGTTGGCCACAATGTGGGCACATTCAGAAAGATGTCTCGACTTTGGTCAACTCAAGAAAATTTGTCAAACAGATGGAATGAATCATTCCAGCAGGAGACGAAACTGAATACAAAATTGATTGAAATGTGTTTGCTTGCCTCTATCATCCATAAATTTGTAAAGCTGTGCCACAAATCTGTCTTTCTCTTCATTCGGTTCATCGTCCGATGACTCCGACTCATCTTCTGAGAATTCGACGTCGGAACCCAGCAGTTCGTCTCGATCCCAGTTTGTGGGCAAATCTTTGTGCTCAAAGAAAGCCAAAGCTTTGTCCATGGCTGAAAAAGAGAAAGTTACGTGTTGTTTGGTTTTGATCGTGCAACAACATTCAAGACATGTTGTGCCGTGAACGATCACACACCAAACTTGAATCGATCTGTCGAAGGGAACGCTCACCCGCTTTTATCGCTTTGTCGTCATTTTTCAAAGCGTGGTCTTTGGTAAACTCTTTCAGATCCTTCTTCGCCACCGCATAACTGGAATGGTATGATGAGTTTGACTTCAACGGTATGGGTGAATGCAGTTGTTTCACTTGAGCAAAAGACCATCCGCTGACATGACAAGCAAAACAGTTCTGGAACTTACTATTTACTGTCCTTGAAAGACTTCAACAGAAGATGGTCGTTGTGTTTCAATTCCATGTCACTGGCGTTCGGAGTGACCACCAAAGTTGGAACCCAAAACGTTCTCTTCCTGTCCTCAGTCTCCATCAACATAACTTTCCCCACCATGTCTTGCAGTCGACCTTTGTAAGTGCGTTTCTTTGGGGGACTGTCCGAGTCACTTTCTTCCTCCGAGTCTGAGTCAGACCTGAATGAGCAAAAAATCAAATTGAAATGTAAACCCGAAAACAACTTGGCGATTCTTCCGCAAGTGAAGAAACATGTCCAGGAAACCTGGTTGACAACAACACAATCTTCTCGCCAGGCATTTTTGAGACTCACTCACCCAGCTTTTTCACGTCGTCTTTTGAAACCTTTCCCCGATTTCATCACTGGAGTTCCAAAATGTTCTGGGTGCGTCAGTGGCAACTGGTCCAAAGTCTGGAAAACAGAAAATGGGGAATGCCGGAAACTGTCTGTGCATTCCATATTCAGATATTTTCCGCGAAGTTCCTGTTTTGAACGTTTACCTCGCTCTTCACGAAGTGCTTTTCTCCCTTCAGGCACAACTGAGTCCTTCTCAAGGTGTTTTCATCTCCGTCGTCAAACACCACGGTGTATGTGCTGGAATCGATCACTTTGTTGACGATCGCCTCCACGTACTGGCCATTCTCTGGGTGCTTCACCTCAACCGTGCACCCAATCTGAAGGCAAAAAGTCATGTTGAACTACTGCCTCTTGATCCTCCACCCCCCACAAACACTTTGTCCGTTGCATTTGGGAATCAAGAACCGATTTTACCTTCAAGACTCCTTTGATATCGTCATCCAACACGTTGAGGTGCTGATTTGTGTCCTTCACCGTGACCTGTGAGGAACAAAGACGAAGACATGGCAGAATGTTTTCAACATTTTCACGTGCCCTGCCATTCAGGAAGAACACAATAAAACTTACCCTGCACTTCACACATTTGATGATTTTCTTGATTTTGGCTTCACAAAAGGCTCCACGATATTTGGCACTAACTTCCGTGCCGTACGGCAAAACAGTTGGCTCTTCAGCCTGAAAATGAAAACAACAAACGCAACGTTTACCAATTGTTCAAAAACTGGCACTGAACATCAAAACATGAAAATTTTCTCGAGAGGGTGATGCACAAAGTTGTCGTTCATTTTATTCGTTGCATGAGCGACACGATCAAAGTTTGATCTGATCTGAGAAACATTTCGGTCGACTCTGGCCAAGATCTTCGAGCACTGCACACGAGGAAACAGGAGCAACAAAGTGGTGGATGGGAGTCGTGGCAACCCGTACAATGATCCCTGGACGATCTCCGGTGGGCTGACAATTCTGTGAGTTATTACGTTTGCTGTTGCCAAAATGACATAATCAGATGACAAAATTTGGACAACTGTCTCGACCTTACTCAGATTGAGCAACGTGTTTCGTGAGCTACAGCTGTTTGTGGACCAGCTGACAACATCACCAAGATGGCTGACTTGCCCATTTGTTTACAAGAATGCCCCAAATGTTTTTGTCTCCCATCTCCTTTTCCTCACATTATTGTCCTTCAAGGCCACGTCCTTTCAATCACTGGCGACTAGAGATCCCAAAAAACTCACTTTCAGCAAATTTGATAGCGTAAATTTTGAAATAATGCAATTCTTCTTTTGAGTTGACGGTGAAGCCACACCAAAACAGAGGCAATCTCCTACGCGCCCAAAGAGAGGTCAATTTCAATCTGCAATTCCAAGAAAACTTCGTTGTCTCACCATGCTGTAAGCGTTGTCCTTGATTCCTGAGATTGGAATGTGTCTTTGTACACGTAGATATGCAAAATGTTGATCCTAGATCCTGTGAATTTTTGGAAAAACTGCGGAGCAGGCTACATCTTTCAAAAGTCGACAACACATGCAGCAGCACAGCACATGCGCAGTCACCGCACACCAAACTGTCATGGCTGCCTGAGACGAACACTTTTGCACTTTTGTGTGTCAGGTAAATCATCCCGTTTTCTCTTGTCAGAGTCACACTTATGCTTCTTAGGTTGGGTAGATATGAGAACAGCGCACTGCGGATTTGATAGGTATGAAAACTGGAGACAGAAACAAACGAGTTTGAGCAGGAAAAGGCTTTTTGGGAATGTGCAGGAGACATGTGTTAATATTCATGAGGTCAAATGAGGCCCAACAGGGATTTCATCAATGGTTTTTTCTCCGGGCAGGTGTTGAGTCATTTCAAGAGCTGGTCATTGTCTGTGTTCAGATTTTCAATTGTTTGTTGACTGAAAAATATAGTGCTCCGTTTGGTTTGGTTTTGGTGATTCCTCGGGGATGAATGAATGCTGCAAAAGCTTTTTTCAGAGTTGAATCAGAAAAGTGGTCTGGTTGCCATTCTGTGACGTCATTGCTCTACTTTCTTCGAAATCCCACTTTACACTTTGATCATGGTAAGTGTGGTCATGATCATTTCCACGCTTCCGGAAACACGCTTGACACACCTGAGCCGTGATGCCTCTCACCTGCTTCCAACAATGTCCTGTGTAAAAATAGCTCCATGTTGCTCGTGGTGATTTGAGAAACCATGCAAGTGACTGAAACACGGCGACTTGAACACAGCAACCTAAACACAGTGACCAAAACATACTGACCAAAACACAAATATGCAGATTATCAATTTAATTAAATATTTATGTTATTTTTATCACTTATAATACACCCAAATTGTCTGTACATTGAAACTTGTTCCTAATTGTACTTGAAGCTTGTCAAAATGTTTGCCAAATGTCCATTTTGAACACTTTTCTAAGCTTGTCAAAATGTTTGCAAATCTCCATTTTGAACTCTTTCCTAAAGTCCCAAATTTGTACCCAAACTTTGGCCCTGCTTACAAACTATGTAAACATTTTTGAAAATACAAAATTGAATGCTACTATTCAAACATCCAAACAACATACTACATTTTATCAATACGAGGGTACTTTCCTTTCTGCCAGGAACAGCATGTTTTGCACTTGACAGGTGCTTAACCCAATAACACCGCAGTACTGACAGACAACAATGGATTGTTTTGGTGTCTTGCTTTGTTGACTGGCAAACTTAATGGGCTGTGCACAACCAAAACAATAACATTGATGACAACAAAGCACACACTGTCAAAACGTCAACTAATGCACTCCTTCAAAGTAGTATCCCTGCTGTCCCAGACAGCGCCTCCAGCGCTGTGGCCACTTCTGCAACATGGTAGTGCGGTACTCGTCGACACAGATGAGACCCAGTTCGTGGTCAAAGGCTTCTTCCAAGTCTTGCACAGTGGCAAACCTCCTCCCCTTGAGACCTCGCTTGATTCTGGGGTACATCCAAAAGTTGTTAGGGGCGAGGTCAGGGGAGTAGGGGGGGTGAGGGAGCACTGTCCAACCCAGGTTGGTGAGGTGCTGTCTTGTGAGGAAGGCGGTATGCGGAGACGCGTTGTCAAGGTGCAGAAATCTTCTGCCTTGGGCGGTGCCTCACGGTCTTCTATTCTAGAAAGCTATGTCAAATCTTGTGATGATTTGCCTAAATACAATCTGGTTGACTGTTTGTGGTCTCCGGATGAATTCTCTGTACACCAGGCCATGACAGTCAAAAAAAGTAACCACCATCACCTTGCCTGTTGCTAAAGTGCGCTGCAGTTTCTGCGGGTGTGGCTCCATGCTCCGGAGCCATTCTCTGCTCTGTTGTTTGGTGAGAGGGTCATATTGATAGATCCAGGACTCGTCCATTGTGACACACACTTTGAAGACCCTTGGCTCCCTAATCCTGAGGCGACTCCAAAAGTCACAGATGGCTTGGCAACGTGCAATCTGCACTGGACTGATGTCATGAGGCACGTACTTCGCACATCGCTTTGTTAACTTCAAATCCTTGGTCAGGATCCTGTGGACTGTTGTGGATTTGAGTCCAGTGGCAACCATTATACGGGGAATGGTGATGCGCCTGTCCTGGCTGACCAGTGTCTCCACAGCTCTGATGTTCCTCTGAGAGTGGCATGACTTGCGCTTGGGTCTCCTGTACAAGTCTATAATCCGATCACGCCCTCCTCTGAACTGTTCCATCCAGTGGTAAATCCGAGATTTGCTGAGGGCTCGCCGACCAAAATACTGTGCAAGAGCATTTTGGGTCTGGGTGAATTCCCAACCCAGCTTAACAGCAAACCAGATGCAGACTCTTTGAGTCAATTGCGGCGTCAGAGCTGTGCAACGCTTCATCTCAAATCGGTGCCCAAATGGAAGAGGAAGCAAGTCTCTGATTGCAGGGTGACGTCGACTTGACCTTCGCACCAGTGCGCGGTAGTCAGAACACCGCCGGAGCTTGAGGACACCAAGTCAAAGGTGACCATGCTGTTCCTGGCAGAAAGGAAAGTACCCTCGTATACTTCTTTCACCAAATACTTACACTTTCTGAGATGGACAAATTTGTCCAAGTATGTCCCAAATTTTCTGCCCCTCCTAATTTGAACTTTTTGACCTAAAGAACCCAAAAATTTGAACTTCACAAATTTTCCTTCCTCTCACATCATCCTCAATGCGAATAAAACTGAAAAAGCCCAAAAGATCCCAAATTGATCCACATCTTGACCATGAAACAGGTGTACATACTTTTGGTAGTGCTACCTTGGGTGGTGATCTGTTCAGGTCGCCTTCTTTAGGTCGCTCAAAAATTGAGCTCTCTTCAACAGCGCAACCTTCTCAAATCACCCGAAAAGGCTTTTTGCACATTTTTGGGTCGCAGTGTCAGACCTACTGGCATCACATGCATTGAGGAAGGGCTCACTGCAGGTGTTTTCGTGGTCCGAATTCGTGGACACTACTGGATGGTGGGTGATTGGCCACACTCTACAAAGAGATATGTTCATAATCCCGGGTAAAGTTTGTGCCCCCCACACAATCTCTCTCTCTCTCTCTCTCTCTCTCTCTCTCTCTCTCACACACACACACACATGAATATGAAACGTTTTCCTTCTCAGTGTGGGGACAAATTTTCAGTTCAGAGAAAGTTGCAGCTGCTTGCACTGGAACTGCACTGATTCTCAATGAGTGACCGACTATGAGTGGGTGACAGTCAGGGTTGACTTTACGAGTACTTTCCACAGGCATGGTGGGGCAGAGTGGTAGACATAATTGAAATGGATGAGTGAGAACCCTGATGGACATTCCTGTTTGCTCTCCTCCCAATCATGGATGGTCATGATCAGGTGCCTGGTGGTCATCCAGCATCTTTTGAGCCCGCGGCATTCCACCGAGCTGCGGGCTCAAGTGTCTATCAATGGTGGTGTCTGTATATTGTGTGTGTGTGTGTGTGTGTGTGTGTGTGCTGTTGCTTTACCAGGATAAAGTAACAGTTGGTTTTCTTTGTTATGGTCAATGCTACTAGTGACCCAAACTGATGGTTTGTTGCTTCACCCAAGGAGGTAAAGTAATGGGTGCAGGTTTCTTTACCCAGGGCGGGGGGTAAAGCAATGAACCATTTGTTACTTTTGTTTCCCCCCCCCCATCCGTTACAAAACCAATGGCCATGGCATGTTTGCTTGGAACCATGCATGTTGTGAGCACAATGGCTGCTGTACAGTGCCGCAGGCTCATTGACTCTCATAGTTCGTATGTCAGGCTCTGGTACCAGCTCGAGTGGAAGGCCAACATGGGTGATCATCCACCGGGGGCGGAATGACAAAATTTCCTGCATGACCGTCACCCTGACGGACATGCATGTCTGTCACCCCCTCCAGATGGACATACCCTCAGGGATAGTCATTCAAAATTGTTCACATGTTTGTCACCCATGACAGTCATGACCGTCCAGGTTGCAGCTTTTCACACAAGTTTTCGATGCCATCACCCCCTGATGGCCATGAATGTTCGTCAGTTTACCCACCAACAGTGGTGCCTAAGAGGTGACGGTCCTCCAAAAATGTTCCCTCACCCTGGTGGTCAAGGCATTCACGAGAAGTACGCATTGGGGGCTGGGGGATGGTACGCGCCGGTGTTCAACACGTGACATTCTGTTTTGTACAGTCAGACACGAATAATAATTTTTTCCGTGCCAGATTCCACTGGATTGGGAATGCGCTGCTACTCTGTCCTCACCCCAACCATCCTGGGAGTTTCACTGTTTGGCTCGACCCTCGCTTAGAACAAAGCAGACTGCACACCACACACACACACGCACGCGCGTGTACGAGCATGTGGACAAGGGTTGAGTCTGCTCACTTGCCCGCTCGTGCAAATTTGTTTCTTCTGTGGCGCGTCCTGAAGAGCGAACCCGTGTTTTCCCTGGCAATACGTAGCTGGAGGCTTTGCGTCCTGTGGGGAGGTAGGACGTGCCGTAGCCAGTGGGGATGGCAGGACTGACTCAAGGTTTAAGGTCGGTCCTAATTCCCTCCTCCTGACCCAGGTCCACGGCGTACCTTGCCACATTTTGGGCAGGTCCAACCCAAAACCCTCCGTGCGCTTCCGACGCGTCTGTGTTCAAAAGCTGTACTTGTTCAGGGAGAAGATCTGGACGGTGTGTGTGTGGTGTGTGTGTGTGTGTGCCCACGGACAAAAGTTGAGATTTTGATTTTGTAGAAGAAAGGGATCTGAACTCCTCCGCTCCTATTTCTGAGGGGGTGGGGGGAGGGAGGCCCAAGACATGGTGGACACGACGAAAAGATTATTGGAGAGCGAGAGGCCTGGCCTTGAACTGAATTTTGCGTTTGGCTTGGCACGGTCGAAGTGGTCTGTTCAGTTCCTCGAAGCGTGCACAAGAAACTTTCCATCCTCAGTGAGCTGACAGCACCAGCACTGTGTGTGACCAGACCCATCTGTCCAGGACAGAACACATTGCTTGCACCTTTCTCTGGGACCTCTGGCTGAACTTGAAATCCTGTGTCGCCCCGCGGACAACAGTCCTACGACCGATTTGAACATTCTTGGGTTCTTTTGTTGCAGAGGATCTGTGACGGTTGCGACGACAAGGGGTAGAATGGCTGTGGCGAAAGTGGTTCTCAGGCTGTGTCAGCGACAGGGAAGAAGCGTCTGTTCGCAGCGCCGACTTTTCTCCGTGACTGCGCAGAGGCTGGCAGCTTTCGACAAACACGCTGAAGATGTGACAAATCCTTTGACCGGTGTTGAAGTGTCCACAAAGGAGTTCAAGTTTGTGGAAAAACTGTTGCCGTCGTTCACCGTGCCAGAACCTCCGCAGCACGCCAGCTACCCGACGCCTTCTGGATGGGTACCGCCGAAGGAAATCGGAGCCACACACCCGTACTTCGTGGAACGAACCCGCTTCCACAATTTGCCAGTGTACAAGGTGCAGCCTGGCGGTGGAAAGAGAAGAATCACCCACATAGCCAGGGTGAGAGGTGATCTCTGGAAATTCGAAACTGACTTGCGAGACTTTTTGTCACAAAAAACAACTGAAAAAATTTACACACAGGTGGATGAACTGAGGGAAGTCGTTTGTGTGCGAGGGGTTTACATTGATGAAGTTGTGGAGTTCCTTTTGCAGAAAGGATTTTGAACGTAAATAAAACGTTGAACGCGTTCGTAGATTCCTTTTTCTTTGAACGGATCCATTGTGATCGTTGTCGTTTGAAATGTGTGTCGGCTGGAACTTCTGGGTGGTGCAGTGAACCGACGATGTACCTGCTTATCCCACCCCACCCCACCCCACACGCACTGCAGTTACAACAGAATGGCCATGGACCAATCTCGCTGTTGGGTTGAGCCTTTTGTTTCTGAACTTCAAATGAAAAATTACCGGTAAAAATTTCCGAATTCCGAGACTGGATTGAGATCGAATTGTATTATACACGGGCAAACTCTGGCATGTTGTGGGTCAGGAGGGGCAACTGCCCGTTGAAGGGCATGCATGTGTCGTCGGCGATCCAAACGAATATGTGATCTACTCGGCGGAGAAATGGAAGAGACACGTTTTGTGGCGGGACGAAAGAATTGAGTGTTGCGAGACGGGGCAGAACCGTGGATTTTGAAGCAAATGTTTTCGGACGCAGGTGATGTGCCCTTTAGTTGTGATTGGCGCGAAATTGAAACGTCGTCTGCTGCAGCTTTTGTAGACAGCTGCTCGTCCTGTGCAGAAAAATGTGTTTATATCGTTTACTCCCGAGTGTTGCAATTCAGATGACATTAGAATGAGTTCCAGTGAACCAAAGTAGATCTAGACTACAATCTAGTGGAAGACGGTCATAAAAGACCCTTTGTGTGAGCCAAAAGGTAGATTCTAAGAAGAGGTCGATTTGAGGAATGTTCTGTTGTCGCATCTAGAAAGCAGCTCCAAATTTCGATGTGTTGAACGTTGTCATCACTTCTGCAGACTATGTTTTGAAGATGGAGAACACTGCAGATTTGGCCGTTGTCAATGTGGAAGCTGCAGCTGTGGAAGAAGCCGTCGAGTCACCAGATGTTGAAATTGTCAATTTCTCTCTCTGTTCCCTCGTCTCTCAGGTGTGTGTCGATCTGGTCTCGATCCAGATCAGTTCTTCATGTCGTAAATTGAGCCACCAATAATCCTTGCTGTTCCCTGAGCTACACAGTCATCTGGCCTCACACCATTTTACAAATTTACAGATCTATTCTGAATTGTCGCTTCAAGAGGGATCGTTCTGAGAAATTCTTGCGATGTTTCAGATCGTAGAGTATCTGCTGCGGGTGCTGGTCAAAAGCAAAAGAGGCACAAACAAATCCTCCACCATTTTCGTCAAGATGGGAAGTCAGGCTGTGGAAGATACTGACAAAATGTGGTGCACACTCAAAGGTGGAGATTATAGCTTGTTGAGGATTGCAACCGGATTTTCAAGTTTGATGAATTGTTGTGCTGTTGTTGGAGAGAAAATAATGGGCTGTTCTTTCTGTGCCAGTGGGAAGCAAAGACGTGCAGCCTGTCCAAATTCAAATGGAAGACTTTCTGGAAGGTAGAAACAAATCGCTGTGTGAGAACCACGCACAGATCATTCCAGTCGCAATGTTCGTTTCCTTGCCTGACAACTTCGAAAACAAAAATTCTTGCAGGTTGCGATGACCAAGCGGTGTCCATGCTGAAAGAAATGCAAAGTCAGTTTGGCGGTGAGCACTTGTGGTGCGAATTTCCGGATGGTTCAGGAACCTGTCAGCGGATGCAGTGGAAAATAGGGCCACCAGGTACGAGACCAGAGTGTACTCTGCAGGCCAGACAAAAACAGATCAACTCGTGCGCTGTGTGCTTCAGGGTAAGAAACATGACTTTTGTTGGGTTTTACTCTGCAATCGGCACGTACCGGTATATTGTCTGCAGACTGGTGGCTTCGGTAGCTTCACTGGATGATGCGGTTTTCAAGCTTTTTTTTTTTCCAAACCGGAGCAAACAAACATTTCAAAGCCAAAAAGGGCACGGTGGGGCGGGGGGGATTCCGCCTCAACACAAAAAGCCACGAATCCGCATCAATGAATCCCGAAGATTTTTGTTCATTTCAGGTTCTGCAGGAGAAACAGCACGTTGATGAAGAGATGCGATTCACGACGAATTACTTGTGGAAGTTGGCTGTTGTTCACCCCCAGGTCGGCCACTGTTCGCTGCGAACGAGATATAAGTGACTGATACGAGTAAAGGTCTGCAGTTTGACCTCGGTTATCAATTTTTGTGTTGTGGCATTTTGCAGGTGCACTTGAAGTTTTCATTGCCTACAGTCACAACTGACTTTGGGTGAGACACTGCAGAAAAGAGAAAACTTCTTTTCCGTGCATCTTTCACTGTGAATTGGCTCGTTGCATTGAAAAATTTACTCCCGTGCAAACTATTTTTTGCAGACCGAAAGTTCCCAAAATGTGTCTTGGACAGAAGAGAATGCTGTGTGATATCAGTCTGTTCAAAAGGTGTGGTGGTTTCCGAGTTGTCCAAGCATCAGGGTTACAAATGCTGTGTGACATCCAATCCCAACGAAGCGCTGCTCTGTGAAGAAGTCTCAGTTTCAGTTGTGGGTTGCAGAACTGGAGAGGATTCTCCCACGTCGGCGAAGATTTCCCCGCGCTGTGGCAGTGGCTACTTGATGCAGCTGCTGAACGTGGGCGATCGGCGCGTGCAGCTGAAGACTGTCGCCGTCGCGGCTCTCGTTCCTCCCAGGCCGATTGAGACTGCTTTGCTAAATCACACCGTCAAGAAGTTACAGGTATGTGCAAAGGCACCCAAATATCCAGCTTCTGACCACCGGCTGGTTTCTGATCCTGACTGTTGCCGGCTTTGTGCCTGGGAAGTGGGGTCAACTTTGCACGCTTGGGTCAGCGGGAGTGGTCTGAAAACATTTTTCGTGACAAGTGCACGAAAAGGGAGAGAAGTTTGCAGATCGTGGCTTGCGTTATGCGCACAGGTTATACTTTATGGGCCGGACGATGTGCCAGTCAGCTGCTCGAGGACAACTCAGCTCGGTGTGTGCCCGACGACCTTGTTGAATCTGGAGGAATATGGACTCAGAATCGGAGAACAAATTCACGAGCAAAATCAGCGCGGCCAAGGTTGGTGTGACGCGCTGCCCGAAATAAGTCTGCGACCAAGAAATTGTGGCACAATGTGGTTTGGAAACAGATCTCAATGCGTCAAAACTTGTTCCTCAATGAAGGTCGAATTCGCTTCGACTGGACATACAGACTGGAACTAACGGACGAAGGGGAGACGAATGAAGAACTCGACTCATCGCAAGATCAGACGGACTTCGTTTCTTTGCTCGTTTGCCTCTTCATCAGTGTTGCAGAGAAGGACAAGTACAGCACAGTGGAAACAATGAGTACGTTGCGACCAACAGTTTTGCGCGCTGTTCCTTCGTTTTGTGTTGCCTGGCTGATTTGCCAGTTTTTCAGCCTTCTCTCTCGTCTGTTGGCAGGCATCATGGAACATTTGAGGAAAAATTTTGCACAAGTAATGTGCAAAAATAGCGTGAAGATAAGAAAAGCTGTGGGCACCGCTCTGAACAAAATACTCCGAAACTTTTCTGCTCTCGACCAGGTACCATTGACCCTGCACTGCATAAATCTGGTCTCGTGTTTGTGTACTGAGGGCACAAAACAAGTTTCGAAAATATTCATCCTGAGTTCACCTTTCAGAAGCAGAAGATGCTAGAAACCAGCATCCCAGTAATTGCATCGTCACTGGCCAGCATAGCAATGCACAGCACCAACACACCATTCAGACAAAGTGCCTTTGATTTGCTTCAGGTGAGACTTTCTTGCGATTTTGACTCGATCACCTTGATTTAGAAACTGTTTTGGAACACCTGTTACCAGCATGTTGTTGGGGGAGGAAATGCCAGTGAGCGATCGCCGAAGCACAGAACGCCTCGAAGTGATTCACTTTGTTTGGCAATTTCCGAGAAATTTTATCTGCACTCCTGTCGGGAGTGGGCATCAGAGCAAGCTTCCAACAATTGCTGTACTTCTATGCTCGTCGAGACTGCGCGTTCAACACGGCAGTGTTCCTGATGTACTGCAGAAACGACACCTTTCATTTTCAAGGTTTCAGATTCCCGAGAATACAACCGAGCGATGAGATCATCCCTGTGGAAAGTGGCCTTCGAGAGATACGGTATCAGGCGCGAAGGCAACGAAAATACCCAGGAAGCTGAGGTTGGTTGAATTCAGTCGGAGTTTGCTGCGTGTGTCAGAACCTTTTGGTTTGTTGCTGCACGTTGCTTTGTTTTGCAGTCAACGACACCACAGCCCGAAGCTTCAGCCCCAAGTCAATCCTCTTCGACGGCTCCAACTCAGACGCACGACCAAAATGTGACAAGTGTGTCACGTCAGAGCGGAGCAGTGAACGTGGCAGCCACGACCGGCATTGCTGACGTCCCTGACACGACTTTACAGCCTGTGACGAATCCGGTCGACCTCTCGGATTTTGACGAATTGGGTGTGATTCCCCATTCGTCGCCTGTGGAGCAAACGGTGATGCCAGATTTACCGGCCCCAGAAGCTGTGCAGCCTCCAGTTCGCAGCTGTGCACCGTCCATTTCTGGTCACCAACAGCCAAACAAGCCCAACTCATCGGGCGTCAGGAGGAGTCTTTCCAAAGAGTTTGCTTCACACCCAGCGACACGGACAGAATCCAACCGTGCACTCAGGGAATTACAACCAGGCAACACGCAACAACTAGATCCCGCATCAACATCTGTTCTTGTAAGGATCACTCTGACTCTTAGTTCAGAGGTTTCTCTTGCAGAAAAACATCACCTTAAGTGGAACAGTGAACAAATGGTTTCCGTTGAAAACTGTTTCAGGACAACTCTTTGGCCTTGCAGAACCACTTTGAACTCCTGGGAAACGACCAAGTGGGTGAGATTGCCAGTGATTTCATCAGACATTCTGCAGAAAATTGTAATCTTGCCAGACCAGAAGAACTGACGAGCTCACAAAGCCTCGCACACAACAGCGACAATCAGTTGGAGGAGGTGAGAACCTTGTCAGAGGCGAAATATCTTATTCCTACTGGTATGCATGTGTTTGGTCGATCCAGAAATGTACACAAAGGGTGAAAAGTACAGTGACACGGAATCAGACCGCTCGATTTCATCGACGTCTTTTGGGACTGGACATGCTGTGTTGACCGATTTCAGAAGCTTTTTGCTTGGCTGCCATGTTGACCCGATTGTCTTTTCTTCAGCACTTGGATTGGTGGGATCAGCCGATGTGGGTGTGAGCCACAGAAGTACAGAATATCAAGCAAAAGTAACATTCTTGCGAGTCTATTTTTTCACAGTGACAGAATGTGGAACATTCGCACTTGTGTTTTTGTGTTTGCAAACAATACAGTCTTTCTGAAATGTGTTGGAAACTGGTGTTTTGTCTGTCGTGCCGCCAACTTTGTGTTGACTGAAAAGTCATGGACACAGACAAGTGTGGGAGAGGGGGGGTTTAGTCTTCAACTTGTGGTAAACTTGGTGAACGTCTTCTCCATGTACAGGCTCGTGTGATCATCGTTTTTCGCCTCTTCGGCGGCTTTGTTTCTTGCCGCTGAATCAGCGTGCAGTTGTAGGACGCACGTGCTCCGCAGTCGACGGGCGACACGAATCGCTTGAAATTGAGAGGAGTCCTGATGTCGTAATTTCCGATTGGTTTGGTTCTTGTGGAGAAACAGCTCCTGTCGTGACAAGCCCGAGCACAGCTGAAAATGTTTCCGCCGTAGATGCATTGATTTCCCCTGAGGTTTGCCAGCCACTTGGGGTCTTTCAAAGAGGCAGGGTCCTCGAACATGAAGAGCTCTGGGAAGGCTCTTGAAATGAATGCCACGTGGTCATCAGCTGTGACGGGAATATCTTCCATGTAATTCTCAAGGCGTTGCAGGAGCTGTTTTGTGTTGATCTGCGATCGAAACCAAACAATTGAAAACGGCTTGGGATTCTCAATTATTGCTTACAAGTCATCAATGACGGCCAGACAGAAAACACGAACATCGTAGGTTTCGGTCAAGTTCAAACGTACGGCATCCCTGGCGAAGTTTTCTGTCGGTTTGTCCTTTGGCCTCCACCGCCGCCATCGCTCATTGTTTTCTTCCTGTCTCGCCATGTAGTCCCGTGCTATTTGCCGATACACCTCGTAATGATTTGGAAACTGATTTGTGTGGAACTGCCTCAGTTTCTTGTCTGAAAACGAACCATGGTCCGAACCTCATGGTTTGAGTGCGACAGGAATGTAATTTCCGATGGTTTTCTGTTTGTAAAGAGAGAGACATCCAGAGGCAGTGCTTACATGTCACGGGACAAACTTTGAAAATCTTCTCCAGGTCCTGTCGCAGGACATCTCGTTCTTTCTCATTCCTGTAAAGTGTGTTCCTACAAAACGACAACGAAGTTGAGAGGAAACGAGAGGGAAAAAATAATAATTTGCACAAAATTAGAGAAGGAGGGGGGGGGGGGCACGAGGTTTTTTGGTGGGGATCAGGAGGCTGCTAGATCTATGCGAGCTGCGCACGAAGAAACCGAAATGTCACCTATGATATTTCTGTTCGACCTTCGCGTTGGCTTCATGTCTTCGTTGTTCGGCCTGATTCTTGTTTTCGGCCAAATCTGCGGCGTACGTTGTCTGCGTCCACTTTGTGTTTCGATCCATCACACCCTTTGTTCGCACAATGCGCTGGTCACGCACAGAAATGCTGTTGATCTTATGGGTAGAAACAAACGTCGTGATCCTGTTTCACGCTTGTTGTCAGTCAGCAACAGTTGCCTGGCAACGATTGTCACGTAATGACGTCTTGCTTGCGTCATTGACTCATATAACATGTTGAATTCTGTTGATTGATCTTTCTTGTTTACAATTCTGCACAAGATTGAGAAATAAAATTGTTTCAAAATAGAACCATCTTTCGCGCTCAAACATTCTGAGTTACAGATGTCGCCGTCAGTCCCGTTTTGTATCAGGGCGAACCAGAGTAGGTCGGATCAATAGAGTAAAGAAATATGGAGCGCTGAGTAGTGTAGTGACGTGTAGAGTTTGAGGATTCCTCTTCAGACTGATTTGGTGGATTTCCGATTGTTTTGATGTGGTGTTCACGGCAAAATGAACGCATCAGTGAATGAACGTCAAGCTGATATCATAAATTTGAATGTTGGTGGAACCAAGTAAGTTCGTTGATCATTTATTGTGGGCGATAATAAACCTACAATCGTTTCTGGGTGTCTTGATCAGCTGACCATTCTTGCCTGTTTTGTTATCGTTGTGTGGAGTCAACTTGGTATTTCGCTTTTGTCGAGATTTGCAAAGCATCACTGACAAAGTTCAATCCGTGTCGTAGAAGAAGGCATTTTCGTGGACACTTTGATTCGTTTGGGGACACGAAGTCGGTGCTTCATGAGGGAGGGGGGCGGGCGTTCTTCGGACCCAGGGGTCTCTTTTGGATCCTTCTTTGAATGTGTTTCGCAAAATAAATATTCACTTGTTCATCCTAGGTTCAGCACATCGAAGCAAACTTTGACATGGATTCCAGATTCCTTCTTTTCGAGGTGAGATCAAATGGTTCAGGATAAAGGAACGTTTTTGTTTCCTCTGAACAGGAAGCAGTGTCTGACATTGTTTGTGTACCATTTTCAGCATGCTGAGTGGCAGAATACCATCATCCAAGGATGAAACCGGTGCCGTAAGTCAGATCTGCATTCGAGAAGTTGTTGCATCCTTTGTCCTCCAAAAGACTTTCATTGTTCGTCCACGTAAATCCAGCCGCCGACAAGAGGCCGTCCACTGCAAGCATCTTGTTCCTTTGCAGATTTTCATAGACAGGGATCCGTTGTTGTTTCGAAGAATCCTGAATTACCTTCGAACCAAGGAAATAGATCTGAAGTGAGACTTTGTTTTGGTGCCTGTGTGCGCAAATTTCGGATTTGGTTGAATGACACCCTCAATGTTGAAAAGAAATTGCATATTCGACGCAAAGATCCGTAAAGTGGTTTGTCTTTTTCACACAGGGATGTTGACTTCAAGGCACTGAGACACGAAGCTGAATACTATGCTGTTACACCCTTAGGTTTGCACTCTACACATTGATCTTTGTCAGTGCATGATGAGCACATTGATTTTACGACTGAGCATCAGACAATGATCTTTGTCAGTACATGATGAGCACATTGATTTTACGACTGAGCATCAGACAAAATGTGCGCAAGGTTTCCATTGTGCTGTCGCCTTTGCAAAACTTTGAGTTGTCCTGAACATGAATCAAAATATTGTGAACGGTACGTTTCAGTGAGAAAGCTGCTGTTGTGCGAAACCTTGCAGCAGTCGGCGTGCGGCAGCATTTTGTTTCATGGTGCAATTCCACCTCCAAGTAAGTGCTGGAACTTTTCGAATGGCCTCAAGCCTTTTTCAGGCTCGAGGCATTCCGTCGATCCGCGGATGTTGTGCAATTACGATGGTGTTGTTCTATCGTATGTACGTGTGTGGACTGTTGGTTTATGGAGGGGAAGTAACGATCAGCGTTGCCTTTTCTACTGTTCACCAAACTGACAGTTGGTCACTTTCACCAATTTGTACGCATTGCTCTTGCAACAGCTCAGTCTGCTTGCTAAGGAATGCTTTCCCCCCAACTTCACGCAGAGGGTCTGTACTCGTACACGCTCCCCAAATTGTGAAACAAATGGTTTGTTTGGGTGCAGCAATGGTTCTTGGCAGGCAGGCAGGCAGCCATACATGTTCGCTGGAACAAAGCGTGTTGTTGCCGCTGTACGGTGCCGCTTCTCCTTGATCCTGGACGTCTTGTTTTCTTGAACCATAATCACAGAGGTCACCCCATCATGTCAGGTGTGCAATGCCTGTGCTGTGTATCAGTACGAGACAAGTGTTCCTTTTGTCGTGCGTTCACTTGCTCTTGTCGAGTTGATCCTGTTTGTTCCTGAATTTTCAGTTCCGCCGAGACTTCCCAGGAAAACTCAGCTGGAGAAACGTCAGTCAGATTCGAGCACAGATGATGACTCGAGTGTGTACGAAATGGACCTCGCCTTTCAGCGGTACATGTGGGATCGACGCTGGAGGAGAATGTCCAAGTACGTATGTTTGACACAGACGTTCTGCTGACGTCACTGTTTCTGTTGTGGTTTGGATGTGGACCCATTGTCCCACGTCTCATTGCGTTTCTGTTGTTTATCTTCAGTCGTGGAGTGCAAGGTCATGCCAGACAATACTCTGCCCCAGAAATGTTGTCTTCAAGTCAAAGGGAAGAGCAGAACGGCTCAGATGCCAGTAAACACAACACATACGACATCTCATTTCTCAGAGCACACCCAGCAGGTGAGTTGAGCAAGATGTGGACATGATTTGTTCTGCTTGTTTGGGTTTTCCCCCTTCTAAGACGGGTGGTCTCAGTGAACTGTGCTGTTGCAGGTTCACTGGTGCCGCTCAACCCAATGAAGCTGACAATTCTGAAGGGTCACTTCAATTGGATAGCAGCTGCGTACCCACACTTCGTGTGCCTTTATGGGTACGACAGAAACGCGTCCCATGATTAGATTCTGCCATTTGTGCCGATCACCGTGATATCAAAGGGCCAAATAAATTTGCTGTTTTCAGGCTGAAAGATTCCATTGGATGGAATCTGGTGTGGACCAGTCCGTACATTGAACCAACGGTTGAAGGAATTGCTTTGAATGCCAAAATTGGGAATCCTAGTCAGGAACAGTGTAGCATGGTGGCCGCCTGTTACGGAACTCTGATCCAGCTGTGGAGCATCGCTGAGGACGGGAAAAGTCGGGAAGTTGGTACGCTCACTTTGGCAAAATGTCACCAGGTCAAACTTGCCAACGTCAGACCAGAACCAGGTGTCAGGTGTCAACTGGTACTTTGCAGGCACGTTCAATTTGTCGGTGTTTCCGGAACAGCTGTTTTTCATTGGCAACCAGCTCGTAGCGTTGAGTCCGGTGGGGCGTGTTGGCGTGTGGCACTCTTCGACCAAAAATTGGCAGGTTTGTCAACTTCAAGGCAGCAAAGCTGCACGAAACACAAAAAGCCATCATTGAGTGAAACAGGATTTGTGTGTTTACCGTTTCAGGTACAAGAGGTCATTCCGATAAGCAGCTACGACACTGGCGGATCTTTTTTGCTCCTTGGATGCGAGAATGGTTCAATTTACTACATCGGTGGGTGCTCGCGAGAGATGTGGGCTGCAGTGTTCATCCACCAGTTCTGTGTTCTTGTTCGATGGAGAGTTGTTTTGTGATTGCAGATATGCAGAAATTTCCTCTCCGCATGAAGGACAATGATTTGCTGGTCACAGAACTGTACCGGGACCCAGCTGGAGAAGTGGTGACAGCCCTCAGTGTCTACATGACACCTAAAACAAGTGAGAGCCTTTTCTGGTCTGTGATATCAGATGATGCAACGGCTGTTTCTGTTCCACAGTAGTGCACACTTACGTACATCTGTTTTCCATTCGAACTGCACAGATTACCTTTCACAACATTTGACCAGGTTTGAGCGGAAACTGGATCGAGATCGCATACGGCACAAAGAGCGGCACAGTGCGAGTCATAGTTCAACACCCAGAAACCGTGGGACAAGGACCTCAGCTCTTCCAGACCTTCACCGTTCACAAGACACCCATCACGAAGGTGATGCTGTGTCAGAAGAACTTGATTTCAGGTGCGTTGATTGCCTGGTGGGAGGCACCTCGTCGATGACTGGTTCTGAGATGTCATTTCATGTGAAAACACTTGAGGTTGGTTTGTGTCGATTGCAGTGTGTTCCGAGTACAACCACGTGCGATCGTGGAACGTGACACGGTTCCGAGGGATGATCTCGACGCAGCCGGGGTCACAGCCTCTCGCCTCCTTCAAGGTTCTGTCCCTTGAAGAATCACATCCCATAGTGCACACATTCGCTGCAAATCACATTGGTGAGTCATGTCTTGCGTAAATTTGGAATACCACAATTTTCGTACTTGATTTTTGACCCGTGGGTCTTAGTGGCATGTGTCCGTTGGATCTGACACAATGGTGTTTTGTTTCAGGTCCGTACGGAGAGAAGGACGATCAGCAAGTGTTCGTGCAGAAAATTGTGCCTGATACGGACAGCATATTTGTCAGATGCGCATCAACTGGCAAGCGGTTCGTGTGTGACTTTAATTCTGGTCAAACCCAAATAACTCTTCATCCCATTCCCCCAGCCCAATGCAGGAAAGTCAGTGCCGTGTCGGACAGAAATAAGGTTTACTCCTTCAGAGTTTGCGTCATCAAGTCGGTGGACGACACTGCCATCACCGCGTTTTGTGTTCACGAGTGCGAGGGGTCGAGCCGCATGGGATCGCGTCCCAGAAGATACATCTTCACAGGACACGCGGACGGCAGCATACAGGTGAGAGACACCACGTGAACTTGTGTGCAGAATCACTGAACTTCTCGGTCCACCATGATTCCACGTTGTTCTTTGCAGATGTGGGACTTGTCGACTGCATTGGAAATTTCCAGCAAAAAAGAAGACGGTGAGTTTGTTTTCACATTGAGAACATGCGCCGACTGAGTGGATTGGTCCTGACCAAAAGCTCTGTGTGTGTGTGTGTCTGTGTGTGTCTGTTGTGTACGTGCATCTCAGATTCGTCCCAAAACAAAATCGTCGTTGACCTCTCCCACCTGTGCCTCAGCTCTTGGCACATTTTGACGGCCTCTGCCACAGAACCCTACTGCCAAACCGTGTCTCGGCAAAACCTTGCTGTGGTGTTCACTTCGAGAGACTTGCTGTTGAAACAATCCAGTGCCTTTTCAGACGCGGAAGGCACGCCTGGCGGTCCCACGGCTCTCGAGTTGATGGAGCAGCTGGACGTGGCCGACCTGACCAACTCGTGCACGACGACGCCCAGCATCAGCCCCAGCCCGTCGCTGCTCGCGACCAACGGGACGCCGCAGTCGGCGCGACGCGCGGGCATCGCGCCGGTGCAGTCCGTGTCGGCGTCCTCGTGCGTATCCACGCCAGAGAGACTTCGCCGCATGACCAAATTTTGACTCGTTAAAAGCTGCTGAACGTCAAGTGTGAAAGTTAGGCTGAACGTGAAAGGCCAAAATTGAGATCGCCAGGTGGATATTTAGAAATACACATGGATTCCATGTGCACGTTCCGTATCGACAAAGAGATGCCGTGTTATGGTCAGTATTACCATGGGTACGTGGACCCCATATCGCTGTGTATTCTGCTCATTCAAGGCTGTACTGCTTGTCGTGCTGAATCATTCTTTTATTTTGAATAAATGTACCAAACGGAAAAAAGGATCAAATACAACTCGGGAGAACTGTTTCAGATCTACAAAAATAAATGGGGAATGAACCAAATTGTTCGCCAGAGAAAGGCTGAAAATACGAACAGTTCGAGAAGCACCAAAACATAAAACCTCAAAATGTTCGCTGTCTAGAAGGCACAGACACTCAAACTGACAGGGTTGTGACTTTGTGCATTACAAGAACGCAGTCATTTCAGCCAAGTTTGGCTTCAAGTGTTACACAAACATGTGACCAATAATACAGAAAGGAGGCACGTTGAACGTCAAAAACCCAGCTGAAATCACATTTTGTCTTTGAAATGTTGGAACCCGATGATGAGCTGAACTGAGATCGAGACTCCTCGAGAACATCCGTTCACTTGACCAGGTGAAATCTTCACATTTGCACTTACACTACCCGGTCTGCTGCAAGCAAATCGCGCGTACGCGCTCTTTCGGTCTCCAAAACGACGGGTCCCTGCCCTTCCCCGAGCTGAATGACACAGCGCAATAGTGGTTTGATGACTGAACACTGGGGACGATAGCGGTACAATCTTCGACAGAAACCTTCGCAAAGGTTCTTTCTCGCAGAGATCATTTTCCTAGAGATCCATTGGCAGCATCAAACTGTGATTTGAATCGCACAATGAAACTCAGTTTTTGGCAAATTACCCGACAACAAACTCATTGTGAGTTTGCTATGTGTAATACAGACTGTTTCCATACAGCCATGGTGAGGTCAGCGGGTACAGCAAGAGATACCACATCACAAGACCACCTACAAACGCAGCCATGATACAGTAACGCGTCCGGTGTTTGTAAGCCATCACTTCTTGAAAGTTCGGGAAACCCATGTGATTGCAGAAGGCGTGCGCCACGACTGGGGCGACAAGATGACCTGCAAAGACAATGAAGCCACATCACGGAAAGTCGCATTGATGAAGCCAAGAACAGCAAGTGCGTTATGTTGCGCCACAAGGCGTGATCAAACGCTGTTTTTTGCCTGCAACGTTGCGGACAACCGACTTTCACTGGAGATGAAAAGTTCACCTGTTCTCAGGAAGAGAAATGCTGAATAGGCACCAAATATGGACGTGTATCCAAACTGAAACACTGCAATGAAAATATTGACACGTCAGCCCAAGCTGGCAAATTTCACCGGTATATCGTCAAGTAAACGAGAATGGACAGGACAAAAAAATCCCAAACTTACAAGCTTGAAATACCGCTTCTTTCGTTGGAGTGCCAGTTCGCACTTTCTCGTAAACATGGTGGAAGTGCGCTGCAACATAGACAACTCAAAACTGAGATTTGCAAACACCTTAAAACAGGTTCGTTGTAATCTACAAATGGCTTCACAAAATCACAGTACAAAGTGCCACCAAACGCTCAGGTTTTCACCCCTGGCAGAGTTATCACAACTTACCCACACCGAAGAAAAGTGGACAGACTAGAACGGCGGCGGTTTCACCTACAGCAGGCACAAGCAGGGGCAACATGCATGCCCGGAATGCAAACTCCTCGGATAACGGCGCCTGAAACCCACATGTGAGAAGCATGCAGAAACACAATCCTGACCCAGCGGGCCAAACGCTGCAAAAGCAAAATCTATTTCTGTACAGTGTCCCTATACTTGTCCCCAATTTTCTGGAAGGGTTTTGGCCCACTGTGTTGATGTCAGTATTGAAGCAGTCGGGAAGCAACACGAGAAATGGCAAGTTGCAAACAAAGACTGTGAACGTGATCAAAATTCAACGAACGTACACAACCAACAACAGATAGAATCTTGACACATTATTCCACCCTCGTGACAAAAGATGATCGGCTCTAGGAATTCATTGACTTCGTGTGCGAATGAAAGAAAACTCGGTTTCTTGTCGCTGCGACTCTCCAGGGACGAGAGACCTTGTTCATCCTTTGTGCAATAAGGGGGACAAAAGTGGGCGGAGTGGACAACACAAATCCCAAAACGTTCTACGGGGGTCCTAATTTCAAATTTTGAAAACTAAGAAGAAATTCAAAACCAAATTCATAACTACCAAAGTTGTCTTTTGTGCTTACCAACACTGAAGAACATTGGGCACATGAGCACACTCTGCCATTCACCAAAGTTTGGAACAAGAAATGGCAGCATACAGGCTCGGAAGATGTATTCTTCCACAAGTGGAGCCTAAACAAAGTTCAAGAAAACCGCAAATGTGTGTGCATCACAAGTGTAATGAATGCCGCTCCGCTGGTTCGACATCAACACGAAGTCTCAACACCAACAGTGCAGTACCCTTCAAGGTGTTGTATCGCACTTACCACAACATGATTTCTTATCCAAATTGTGTTTTTCATGCTTGATACCCAATACTTGGAATCTGAAAGCACAAGTGGACAAACGTGTCTTTCCGCATTCCAACACACACGACAAAGCAGCCTCTCGACGAACCATCACTAAATGCAACAAGGATCTGAATTCCTTGCAGAACAGCTCAAATCATACCAGCATAAATGGAAAAAATTCCATCCATGTAGTGCAAGGCAAGTGGTCCAGCAAAGAGTACCTGCAAAGCAGAGGGTCAAAAGTATTTTCACTTGAAAAATAACCCACAAAAACACCGCGAACGAAAGAAAAATGTCACGCGCCATAACAGTGCAGCATGCATGTCATTTGTCACTGACAAAACTGACCGCTGCAATTCTGTTCGCAAATCCAGGCAACTCACCATGGTCAGCACCAAAGGCAGGACAACAGCTGGCAGGAAGCCCCTCATCCTCAGACCCAGCCATGTTGGCAATATTCTCGCCTGTGTGGACCAAAACACGTTGCTATCAATTGTACTCGTGCCCAGCAAGACAAACACGGGGACCGAGAAGCTCGATCTGCTACTGTCAGACGGTCTTTCGACGTCACAGTTCTACACAAATGTTGGAAAACACTGCAAACTGCAGAACGCACCTTGACGCCGTGTGAGCCTGAACTGATCGCCCACAGGAATGGCAGCGTCAGTGTGCAGACAACAGCGACCCTCACAAACCGTCGTTTTATCGTTTCTGGATGGTCTCGGCTGCAAGAATAAAGAAACAGAAACATCACTTGCAGATGATGACTCAAGTTTCTAAAAATAGAATTCTGACAAAGCACAGGGGTTCCTGCTGCAGTGAACCGGGTGTGTCCTTTCTGTTGGATCTGATTACCAGCGAGCAAATCCTACTTTCAGCACACATTTTCCAGAGCAAGTGGATGTGTCAGCCCATCACTTCCATGGAGATCCACAGCCAGTAGAATGTAGATTCTATTCACTCACTGGCTTACCGGCTTTTGTTCAACAAGTTCATTTGGATCGTGTCCAATAATTGACACTTGTTGCTCGACACTTACGGTTGACTGTCCACTGTCCACACGTATAGGCTTCCTACATACACCAAGGCAAGCAAAAGACAAAGAAGAACAGCTGATATCGGTCCATATTCGAAAATCACTGTCTGCAGGTGCCACCCGATTGGAGCCATTTCTCATGCCGGATTCGATCTAAACTGTATCGTTCATGAACACGGGTGTTTTCCTTTTGATGTTCTGTCAACAAGAGCCCAAATTTTATCGCTCGTTCACAAATTTACTGCCTTATTCAAAATTTTAATCACCAACAAAATGTAGATCTAGTTTGCAAATCCACTTCGGAGTACTTTGACAGTTTTAAGTTTCGAGTTTGTTGATCTTCAATATCTTTGGATAGAAGATAAGCTCGCTCTTTCTTTGTTTGATAAACGGTGGCAGCACTAGTTCTAAAAGTGCTTCCCGCCAGAAAATTTGTTGGGCAAGCTCGTTTGCCTTTCTTTTTCGAAGTCAATTCGTGTCCCGGTGTCTCAGGACCAGACAACGACCATACTATTTTTCCGACGTCGTTGTGTGGTCCTAAAATTTCAGGACCAGAGAATGACCAAATAGTGTGGTCGTTGTCTGGTCCTGGTCGTCTGGTCCTGTTACACCGGTCTTTTGCGAAAACCAAAACAGCAGGCATCTGTCTTCCCAAGCACAACAAAACTTGCAGTGTAAATAGTATTGTTTTTATTCTTCAAGAACAGCAGCGCATGAAAGTCATGCACGAGAAACTTTCTCAACGCAACTGCAGATTCTACTCATACACGAGAGCGGTTCCAGAATTTCCGCCGAAGGGACGTCAGTATTTCATCACGGAAAAACGTTGCTTAAAGTACACTACTTTGTTCCTCAACAACAGTGACGCATGAAATCATGCGCGATAAATGCCTCTCAATTGTCAACACAAGTGCAGTTCAGTGGGGATTTCGTAAAACTAAAGTAAAGTCGATCCAAATACAGCATTGTTTCCTCAATTCAACAATATCGAGACAAGTGGAGGGTCCAGCCCCACGGGGCAGAATTATTTGAAACAATGAATCGAGCAAAATGAACAATGTTGCACCTGAACGGCACAGAACTCAGAGGGCAAACAAATTATTTTGGGGGAAGCCCCAAGATTATTCTCAGCGGGGCTTCAGGTGAGCACTCCAGTGGATCTAGCAACGGGCATGGGGTGCCAACCCTGTCCTGTGCCCAGGGGTTTTTTATCATTTGAGCGACGGGTGAGTGTTTCATGTGAAAGCACTCCAAAAAGGTTTTTGACATTCGGACGAGTTTTCACTCGGCCCTGAGAAAACGCACTGAAAGATTCGTTCTCAAAGCAAGACAATTTTTTGGGGTGGGTAGGCGCCCGCTGGACCCCCAAGAGACAACACACTTGGTTCTTTTCCCTTGTCCACCAATTTTCTCGACAAAGACTTTTGGACCAGTCCAATTTGTACACAGGGCGACCTTCTGGTAAAAAAATAACAACTGGGGGAATCGATGGCTCATCATCCAGAACAAAAGGAGAAAGCTGATTTCATTCATATCTTTGCACTGTCTTTGGGATCTGTATCCTTTGTTGATTTTCCAGTGTTGGATGCCTCAGACTCTATTCGAGCGTGTTCAGTTTTGATGAGTTCCCTCAGCTCATCCTGCAACACAGAAGGAAGTTATTAATCACCTTTAACAAGGTACTTTCTCATGCAGGCAACATTTGAGAGTTTCAGCATGATGTTCCGTAGCCAGAAAACGTACACGTAGCACGTGGCCTGTGGATGCAACTCCCCTGTTATGGAAAGGTCCACAATCATTTTTACAAACAGTTCTGGAATCAGACACTTGAGGTATTGCTCCACAGATTGTCAAGGCATTTAGTCTCAACAGAGCTTACAAACTCCACAGTTATGTCTTGGAAATATAGTTACTTTTATCTGTCTCACATCTGTGGACTCTTCCAAAAGGGGGGAGTTGCATCAACAAGCTATGTGTTACGTGTACGGGTTACATCTACGGAGCATTTTGCTGAAACTCTCTATTGAACGCTTCAGTTCGTTTGACACGAACCGGTTGTTCTTTGAAGTGCACCAGCAGAAAAACAGGAATGTTACTTACACCACAGCCAACTTTGTCAGCCAATTCCTGACAGCCGTCGTCGCATGTTCCGCCCCAAAACACGTCTCTGCAATTTTCAATCGCCACATTGATCAAAAAAAAAAAATTTTTTTATGCGTCAGGTAAAACCACGCAGCAAGTGACATTTGGTGAAATGACGAACCTGTAATTGTTTTCCATGTCAAATTGGAAGCCATGTCCCAGTCCGAACATGGCCAGCATCGGGTCTCCCTGAGACAGACAAAATGCACATTCGTGGCGTACGCTCGTACGGTTTGGCGAAGATTGTGACAATGAAAAGAGCTCATATTGGCATCAGGACGGAAAAGTACTTCGGAGAATGTCACTCACCCCTCCAGGAGGTTTCTCCAGATTTATGTACAATCGAGGAGTTGTGTCAGGAACTCTGAAAACAGGGGAAACATGTCATTCCGTACCATACAGGTGCGCGTGGACAAATTTGCAAGTTTAGCCAGTGCTTTGCCACTGGGGAATTGTTTCAGCAATCAGCAGCCAATCACCACTCACCTGTTTGTCAGCGATGCAAAGGGCTGAACAACCAGCGACGTTCCCATGATGATCAAAAGATCACACTCTTTGAAGTCCTGCCAAAGCAAAACAACAATTTGCCGGATTCCCCAATGTTCACCAAAACACCACTTCTGAATTCATTCTTGAGGTGTGTGAGACATCTTTCTCACTTTTCCATGTTTTCAAATTGCCGGTACTCACTGTCGTAACACACTGGAAGAATCTGTCCGGAAGTCTCTCTCCGAAGAACACGATGTCTGAAACAATCAGAATCCCCTGACTGTTCGGTTCTCTTCAGTTTCGAGTCAGCTCATGACAAATTGCTGAGGTGTCAAACTGACCTGGTTTCACCAGCTTCCCGCAACCATCAGCTGTACATTTGGGAACTTCATCCGCGAACACTTTCTCTGGAAAGAACGCGTGGACAAATTGTTTCATACACTTTAGACAGGCTACCACACGAGACATGATACTTCCCCGCCCGTTGGTTCTGAAACTTCAATTCTCACCTTTCACCCAATCTTGTGTGTACTCCTTTCCACATGAGACGCAGTGTGCCAAATGAAAAGTGCCATGTGCCTCAACGATTTTGTCTCCATCAAGTCCAGCCACTCTTTCCAGTGTATCAATGTTCTGAAAACATTGAAAAGAACATACCAATCTTCACAGCGAAAAGAAAGTCTGAAGTTACAAGATGAAGGGAAAAATTAGTGTTTCAAGTTTACCTGTGTGTAATGTCGAAGAAGCAACCCTTTGTCTGCCAACAATTTCAGAAAATAGTGGCAAGGTGTGGGCTGGAAGAAACAAGAAAGCAGAGCTTTGAACTGTTGTGCGTTGTCAAGAGCGCACTCGCTCATCCCTGATGAGGAAGGGGTGAAAACATCACCCCTGATGACCACAGATGCTGAGGGAGGAGATGGTTTCTGAGAAATTCAGGAGCCATCTCCCCTCCACCGACTGGTGATGAGGTTATCGCTGGTCAACCTTTTGCCAATGCACGACAATGACTGGTTCGAGCGTCCGAAGAATATACTGGCATGCATCATTGTGCGAAGTCCCTTTAGGGCGAAGCACCATGTGGTAGTGCAGTATATGGCAGCTGGACCAAAATGTCCCCTGCCCCCCCCCTGTGGAACCCCCCCCTTCCAACAGTATGACTGGTAGAGGACAAGGAGGACAAGGAAGAATTGATGAACAAGGAAGAATTGATGACATTACCGACACTGCAAGGGACTTCGCACTGCAGTTGCCTTGAGCACTGCTTCTTATTTTACAAAGCCACACAAAGTGCGGAAAATACTTTTGCCGACTTGGTCAGCAAGGACATTAAAATGCAGAACTTTATATTATTACCTTGAAAACTCCAGGCCATAACTCCTTTGCGAGTTTGAAGAAAGGTTCTGGATTTTCCTTGAAGAAGTCCAACTCGAAGATTGCTTGGGGAGAAGGCAGGTTGTACTGCTGCAAATTGTCATACAAGCCTGTTCCGGGGCTTCGAAAGTCAGGGATACCAGCAGCTGAAAATATCATGGCCCATGAAATGTCTGACATCAGTCACAGATCTCAAGATTGGGAAAGAATCGCTCTCTTCGTGGACTTGGAAAGAGTGGACACTGATGCACGTCACGAAACATTGACGATCTCGATACACGCACAAAAGCGCCGTTGATCTCGTACTTTTTGTTTTTGGTTTGAAATTGTGGAAACAACAAAACGCCCCAAACTGGCGTATGTGCCAGTTACTTACAAGTGGAAATCCCTGCTCCTGCCATTGTGACAATTCGCTTGCACTTTCCGTCAGCTATGTATTTGGCAACCCCTTCCAAGGTCAAAGTTTCGAGTTTTTGTTCTGGCTTCTCTTCTTCGCCGTCGCCCAGATTCAATTTCTTCTTCATCATCTCGATCAGCCATTCCGCTGAAATGGTACCGGTAACATATTCGAAACGCACAAAACGGCCATCTGAAAGCCAGAAGCTTGCAGTGTTTAACAGAATGAAGATTTTCATGGTTCATGTCAGACAAAAGGAACCCAACCAAAATTCAAATCCAGACGAGGTATGGTCACATTGAAATTCCAGTCGCCCAACTCTCCAACCAAAAATTCACTCACACGTTGATTTCGGTTCAGAAGCTGCTTCAGGTTTTGGTGCAGCTTCTTTCTTCTCCTCAACATCGTCCTGTCGTTCTGCAAACAAACGACACAGGTTGGCACTCCCTGGTCTTTCAAAACAAATTTGTCAGAAACAAATATTTGTGCTGGTTGGCCCTGGTGGAATCCCATTCATATGACAGACGAGTGAAGACGTTGTGGTGCCGCATTCACACGGGGGGGGGGGAATCTCGAAATGTGACTTCTGTTGGAACTCTCGTTTCCCGTGGGACGATCACCATTCACCTAATTCTCTGTTCAATTTATGAGTGAGCGAAGACACAATGTCAGTGACACGTACTCGTACCTTTTCCTGATTCAGCCATTGTTGGAATGTTTGAGTCAACAGTTGATCGCAGATTTTTCCTTCCTGTTTGAGAAAAAAGAGACGCTCTGGATCCAGTTTCTGACCGAGATACGTAACACGGTTCCACTTTGATCTGCACTACAACTTGTTGAGATCTCCGCACAGAAGTAAACAAACATTTGAGTGAACTTACCGGTGACAGCAAATGTTGAGAGTGTGGATGTGGGCTCCGTGCTGTCAAAGCAGTTCCAAACGCAGGTTTACGTTCACAGGTCCAGTTTACTTCACGCCTTCACGTGGCTTTGCCTTTCATATGACGATCTGCCCCTGAATTTCGAACAGCTAACTTGCGCCTTGATCACGTTTTCTGACGATAGGCTTGACTGATGAAATCGTACGCAAGAAAATCGGACACCAAAACAGTCCTGTTCTTGTTTTGAATATTGAACACTTCGTCACGAGGCCGACCAACCTTTAAATTCTTGTGAATTTTCCTATTGGCTGGAGAAGCCACTGTCCCAGCAAAGCGGAAGTGAACAAGCGCTCCAGATCCCGTCCCAGAATCTGTCCGAAATAACCGGGTCCCAGTCACCTGTCAATTGTGGTTTCTTCCGTCTTCAGAAGAATTTGACTGAAATTCCTCGAAAGACATTCATTGCTTTTGCAATGTTCAGTTACTTTTAGCCATGCTGCCTGCAAGTAGATCAAGATACGCAGCTCAAAGAGCGACGCATTGCCGGCATTGCTGGATGCGGTTGACCTCAACACAGCATCAGCTCCAATATCGCTCAGTACAACTGCCGCATCTGAGATGCCTGGTCACCACTTCGCCTCTCTCGAAAATGGACGAATCAATCATGAATGTGTTTGACAGACAAGCAAAGCGAAAGCAAAAGAATCGAACGTCAAGGCTGGCGGACTGTCGGGTGTATGATTACCTGCGGGAAGAAGTGAGACCATTTTGTCACATCCTGCTTGTTGTGTGAAGTCCCTCCAGGGAGAAGCACCATGTGGTAGTGCAGTATATGGCAGCTGGATGAAAATGTCCCCTGGCCCCTCCCCCTTACCCCCTCCCCCTCTCCCAACCCCTCCCCCCTGCCCTACCCCCCACAGCTGGACCTCCCCTAGTGGCAGGTCCCCCCCTACAAACAGTGTGGAGTGACATGGGTAGTACTCACCTATGAATCCTGTGCCAGGCACCAGACCAACCAGTTAAAAATGTTATGGGGCAGTGGCCCCAAACTGAAGTATGCAACTACGGCTTGTACGACTTTTGGGTGTCTCTTAGAGAGAACCTGTCTCTCTGCCTACTCCACAAGTTTTCTCTTAATTTTTTGCCTTAGAAAAGAGAGCAACTCAGTTTACTCAAG
>JAAUXT010021397.1_pt1 | contig 42137 bp, 45 predicted proteins | sample 7278171 | NCBI WGS metagenome assembly JAAUXT01 (sample SAMN14350112, study PRJNA611818) | marine sediment metagenome | isolation source: surface marine sediment (1.8m) | place: French Polynesia: Moorea | collected 2018-08
ATGAACAATAAAAATACATGCAATAAACATTTCGGCATGGCAAAAAATTGTGAAATATAAAATGCAAAGTGAACAGAAGGTGCTAAAGTTGCGCAACAACAATGGCTGTGATGGTTTTCCAGCTAACTCGCAAACAATTACTCTTGATCTGATTCAGACGATGTGGATGCTCCGGAATCTGGTTCAAAAAGTTCCTGGAGACCAAATTGGGCAGGGTCAACACTGAAGTGGCGTCCCTCGAAATAAGATCCATTTGCTGCCAAACATTTCATCCACCTTATGGGGAGCTGGCGCATGGCCCCATTGAAATCTTCAGCAGGAATGAGTTTGAGTTCTTTCCTCACCCCCACCTTGAGCTCCTCCAAGTTTCTGAAGTTGTGCCTGGCCAGTTGACTTTTCAAACGTGGAAAGATGAAGTAGTCGCACGGAGCCAGGTCCGGGGAATAGGGGGGGTGGGGCAGAAGGTCAATGTTTTGGAAAAAGGCGATGGTGCGGTCGGCAGTGTGGGGAGAAGCATTGTCATGGTGGATGACGAAGTTGCACTCCGGTCCATTTTCACTTTTTTTCACCCAAAGGTGTGGTCTCTTGCACCAAATCCTTTCTTTGAGAGTTTCAAGCACCTCCAAGTAGCGGTCAGTGTCCACTGTGTCCCCTGGTCTCAAGAAATCCACAAGAATCACGCCATCGCAATCAAAAAAAACTGTCAACATCAGCTTCCACACAGATCTTTGTGCACATTCCTTCATTGGGCGTAACCCTGGTGAACCCTTCAGGATCCACTCCAGGCTGGTCTGTTTGCTGGTCATTTCTTTCAAAGAGACCCATGACTCATCCCCAGTGACCACACGAAACAGGAGCTCCTTGTCTTGTCTTAGCAAATCCAGATTCTTTTGACAGAATTCTCATCGGCAGGCTTCTTGGGCGGCGGTCAAATCCTTGGGAATCAGCTTGGGTGCGATTTTGGAGAGATTCATGTCCTTCTTCAGAATTGAATGCACTCCACTTTTGGGGATTCCTGTCTTATCAGCGATCATTCTGACTGTTTTTGTGCGGTCACCGACCAACGCCCTTGCCACAGCTTCAACCTTGGCAGGAGTTCTGGTGGTCCTCTTTCTCCCTGGGTGTCTGTTGTCCTTGACAGATTGCCGGTCTTCTTCTTTGAATCTCTTGAACCACACACGCACACGAGTTTGTGACATTGTGTTCTCTCCAAAAACTGTTCGCATTTGCCTCCAACAGTCGATCGGTTTCACTCCCGTTGCCACCAAAAATTTCAGCACTGTCCGTTGCTCTTGTTTTTTCTCAGTCAGAGCAGTTGGTGTTGGTGGAGGCATGAAGAAAGCAAGCAGGAACAACCAAGGAAACATCTTGGAAAATTGCAATGCCGAACTTGTGCTCACATGCAGAGAAAGATCAACACACGGACACGGTGACCCCAACTTCAGACGGGCTTACTCATGTCAGAAACGTGACCAAACACAACATGAAATGTGTCAGACTTGCCCAAATACCCTGTGAACAAGTTGCATCCAAAAAAAGTCCAAAATGTTCGGAAAGACCGAAAATAACGGGACATAAGCCGCTTTCATTGGGACTTCCCTCGTATCACTTGTGTCCGTCGTCAGTTCCGTAAACCCTCGAGGACATGCAGCCAAGAATTTTGAGCGTTGTTTTCGATCAAATGTCCAGACAAGAAAACTTTTCAGCTTCCTGGAAAGATATAAGGACAGGATTTCTTCACAATAACGATTGTTGTAGTATCTTGCAACAGACACACAACGACAATTTGATGACGATTGTTTGTTGACTGATCCAAGGACCCACACGACACGAGGAATCTGGTCAGCACGCGACAGAAAATGATTTGTCTTTCGGCCTTCAAAGACTGGAAGCTTATTTTGTTCATTCCGGTCAACAAACTGTCTCAACAAACCAGAAAAATAGGTTGTTTGCTTGTTCCGCAGGCACAGACCACAGGGCGTCCTCCAACGCGTGCAAGGGTTCACACACTCCACACCCAACCCAATCTACTTGTGCCTTTGGCAACAAAGCACACACACGAACGTCTTGAGTGCGGGAGTGGTCTTCCATATGTGCCACACCCCAATGTTTCTATCTTTATCAGTTTCTTCTCTGGACTCTTTGCCCATGAAGTGTTTTTTGTTCCAACATGTTTGTCCTCACGAATAACCTGAAAACCTGTTTTGGCTTTGAACGCAGATCAAAGTAAGTTACTTTGTCAAGACTTGATACTGTTTGGGGGATTTCAAACGAAAACTAATATTTTGACAGGAAGGAACCGACACAGTTCGGAACTCCAAAATTCTAGGGATTGGAATACCGTCGCAGTGTCATCTCTCTCCAAGTTTCCTCCTGGTCTTTCAAATGGACAGATGACCCTCAGCAGAACAAATCAAATTGAAAGGGCGATACTTTAATGGCACCACCCATTGAATGAATGTCTTTTTGGATTACAACATTCAATATGGGAGTGACTTCAAGTGCTGGGAGATCAAAACGGCTCAAATTGTAAAATTCACAGATCCGAAAAAGGATCATGGGTGTGACTTCTTCTGAACGGAAAACCCAATAAATTTGTTTTCGTCTTTGTGTCCACAGTGTGTGGAATAGTTTGAAGCTTCCCAACAGAGTTTACAGCACTGCACAATTTTGAGACTTTTCTTCATTGAGAAGGAACAAATGGACTCACTGAGCAGGTGCAGGAAGTGCACAGGTCTGGGCTCCACGTGTGTCCGTCGTGGTGGTGCACCCCGTTGAAATCACAGCCTCGCGAGCACTCACAGTTCTCCACGTCCGCCAGACGCCGCTCCGCAGCCGTCAACTGCGGAGGAAAAACGCAAAGTCATTTTTGTCAGGCCAATATGTGCAAACCACAAGCCAAAGAGGTCGTCCGAAACAGACGCCTCAGGTAGTTCAGATGTCTGCACACGAGTGACGTGTGGCGACCTGACACAGATTTGCTCATCCAACGAGACACCGATAAATTTACCTTTTGTGTGAGTGTGTCGATCTGCTTGATCAGCTGCTCAATCGACTGTTCCAGTCTTAGGTATTGACTGCACGTGGGGCAAGCTGTAACGAAAGGACGAAGACGTGCAGTTTTCAATCTGTGCTTTTCTGTGTGTGGACAAAGCCAAGACATCGTTCGTTACGAGGTAATATCCAAAAGTCCTGTCCGACATGACATGACCATGGCACCATCGTGACTACACACTCACATTTGCACACACGACCAGGACCTCGATCGACGCCTGAGATCGCTCAACATGACGGACAGGAGTTATGGATATTACCTCGTACTTCGCATGGAAAGTTTTGACAGGTTCTTCGCAACGTGGAGTTGAAAGTTTGTCACAAAACTGGGGAGGCCAGTTGACAGAACTCAACCTACATGCGGAGGCGCCCAAGTGACTTACCTACACTGGCATGAGGACACTGCTCCAACACCCCTTGGGGTCTGCCTATCAACTGGACATATTCTATAGCACCCTAACAAAACAAACAAAACAGAGCAAATTTACTACACACCTATCTCATAAACTGATTTACAAAAACGAACAACACGTTACCATTTGGTTGTCAGTGCAACTTTTACCAAAGAACTGATAGCTCCTTTGTCAATCATAAATTTGTGAAGAACGGCAAGGAAAAACGCAGCAAATATCTAAACGAGACTTCAAGCTACGCATACATTTCAAAGCAAAGTGGTTTACAGGCTGTACTCGTTCACGTTTGCGCACTTGGAGAGACAGAAGTCCGTGTAACATGAAGAAGACGGCTGTCAGGCTTGATGTTTTAACTACCACAGAAAATGCTTGAAACTTTAAATGTTGCGCAGTCATAAACTTGTGTAATCGAGTGACAGATCTCTCACCTGAAACATGGCGTTTCTACTGTTTCTCTGGCCCAGCCAGATCTTGGTTGATTGTGAAGAACTACTGCTTGAGGAATGGCTGTCTATGCTGCTCAGAGTACGTTCGTACACCTGCGAAAAGAAATTACAAGTTGAAGTAATTTGTGCACAACTCCAAGCTGGAAAGAAGAGCACGCTTGGATCTGTGTCCAAATAAAACTGATCTCTGTTCGGATACAATGTAGTCTGTGTCAACTCAACAAAAACGTTTCCGCAAGCTAAACATTTTTTTTCAAATCGACAAACAAATCTCTTGATGGCCATCACCTGAAGCAAGTGTCAAAGACCTGAGGGGAGCTCGTTGTCGTCAAATATCGGTTGAGGCATTCCAACACAAAAGGACATCCTCAACAAGTTCACGTACAAACACCTTGACGACAATTGTTCACCTCCGGTTATTCACCCCACCAGACTGGTAGACTCAACTTGGCGTGGACAACATTGTCTTCGAAGGAAAGATCCTTTCCATTGGGAAAAAAGTTTCCTAGAAATTTCCAGCGGGGAAAATTAAGTGAATTTTTCTTCAGGACAATGATCGATTGAAGGTGCTCAGGGTGAATTGGAGCAACGAGAAAAGACCCCAAGGGCAATTTCATAAAATAATATTGGTATTTTCATTGTTATCTTCTGCAAACAGTGTGTTGCTCTCGGATTCGCCTCAGTCCCTTTCGTGACGAGGAACCAAAGACGGTGCGATGCGTTCTGCTCGTGTTTCTGGGTGAGAGTCGGCCTTGACAATCCTATCAGATATCATCACCTCCGAATTTTGAGCAGAGATTAACTCCAATACTTTTCACAAGTTCACACAGTTTCCCTCAGCCACGGACTTGAGCTCATAAATTTATTGTGAAAAACTCATTCATTTTGTCGGTGTTCTTGTTTACTACGTGTTTGGTTTTGGAAATAAGCCTTGACAAAACCCAAGTTTGCATAACTGTTAACTCCTTGCAGTGATTGTGATTGTAATTTCACGACCCAGACCGCATTTAGCGTGAGGTGAAGCCTTCTGGCGACGTTGATGCATGTTTCGAGACAGTTCAAGACTTGCGAAAATCTATATTGGCGAGGGAAACAATTGAAACACCAAAAGCAGATTCTTTTGTGAGAAAAAAGGACGTGAAGGAAGGTCAAGATCCTGGTTCTGCTGACCTGGTTGCAGTCAATGAAGAGAGTGAAGTGGTGAGAAGAGAAGCCCAGGGCGACGAGGTGCCACTGGTTGTCGGCCAGTCTGTAGGGCAGCGTCTCGGAGCGCATCTGCCCGTCGTGCAGGTAGTGGAGGCGGAGCTCGTCGCGCCGCCCGCTGCTCTCCAGCTCCAGCACCCTGCAACGCAATTCGCACCGGTTGTTGGTCACGCCCATGTCCATTCGACGTCAAAAGTCTCAAGCCACGCAAGGAAACTCAGCTGGGGATACAAACTCACTGAGTGCGAGACCGTGCTTTGCTGCACAAAGCAATTTCTTTTCTGCCATTTGCGGTTGACCGATTCTTTCTGGTCCGTGAGCAACAGCGAATATTGTTCAAACTCCCACCCCGCCCTCAAAAAGAAACTATCAGGAAGCTGCAGTCCGAATGGGTGTCGGAGAGAATAAATCTCGAACAGGAAAACTTCCCTTCCTGAGTTGACCCGACTCCCCTGTGCCCAAGCATTCTTGCACTTTTTTACAGGAACAAATGAGATGTTTTTCCACGCTTGTAAGCAGAGGCTTTGTTTTGACAAGTTTTTGAGTTGGAAGTTTTCAGGTATACGAGGCGTAGTGAGTGGTCTCCTCGTAGATCTTGAGGGCGGAGAAAAGCACTGCTGTTCGGTCATACAGCCAAAGTCATTGCTTGGTGAATTGACTCCTCGCAACTTCTTTGGCGAAAATTTTCCGCCAGACAATATATATGTTCAATTTGACCTCCTGTATGATTCCATTGGCACGATCTTGATCTTTTCGGACCAGACTTGGTCGCAGTTCGCTCAAGCGTGCCAGGATCAGCACAACAAAACAATCGGAAACAGTTTGAACTGTGATCTCGACCACCAACTTGAAATCAATAAGGCTCGTATTTAGCAGATCATTAACCGTCCGTCCATTTCCAAACTCTTGCGTATCTTGCACTTGATTAGCATTCCATACAGTCCAAGACAAGTTTTGCTTCTACTGTTCTGTTTCTCATATTTCTGGTCTGTTGAATGTCAGGATTGCTTTGAAGACGACGGAAGAAAACAAGGCTTGCGCTACAATTTGCGCCAAAACCATGAGATGATTTACGTGTACCTGTGTCAAAAAGCTGTACTCGTATGTCTGGTCGAGCTTGAGCGGTGAGCTCATTCTCTTCTGTCCCATTTCCTGGTACTTTCTCATTTCAACTGTATTTTTGATGAAGTCTGAGCACGCGGGTGTTTGATTCCTGGTTCCTCAACCCTTTTGGGGAAATTAAACTTGACACCCAAAACACAAAAGACGGTTGTCTCAATCAATTTGATTGTTTTTCTGAGACGACAAACAAGTTCTCGTCTGTTTTTCAGTGTGCATCACGCAAATGAGGTGATACATACCTGAGCGCACTTGCGGCGCAATGCCACTTTACACGACTATTTGTAATCCAGGAAAAAGTACAGAGAAGAAAATTCCCCAGTCTGTGGAATGTTGCTCTTCACATTTATGGCTCTTTGAACTTGGTATTATTTCTCAAGCACCGAACTATTCGCCCACAGGTGCTCAGTGTTTCCCCAAAGTTGTATTTAGCACCCGACACATTTTGTGCTGCAGGATGAGGGACGGTTCGTTTTCAAGATTTTTGATCAGTTCATAAATTGATTCATGTGTTAGAATGCTTGTTGTTGCTGTACATAAGAACAATACAAACCTTTTGCTGTTGGTCTGAATGGAGAAAATGCTGCCGCTGTTGTTCCGCTGCTGCTTGACTGAGGCGATGAAAGTGAAGTCTTCATTGGTCTCTATCAGCTGTAGAACTTGATCAACTATGTTCCTGTCCACTTCTACGTGGCGCCGGCTACCTGCAAAGGGAAAAACCACTCCTGTCTGAAGGTATCACCAACAACATTCTGTTGTCTTTTGTTACAAAGCATCGAAACAGAGCAAGGCTGAACAAGCCTTCACAAAAAATCACCAGACGAAGACCTGAGTGTCAAAACGATTGGAAAGCCCGCGGCAGGGAACGGCGAACAATCCGCCGTGTGAGCCTGAGTGGGCGCCATTGAGTTGGCTCAGTTGAACTGGCCGAGTTGCCGGCAGAGGGGTGGGGACTCAACACAGCCATTCCAACTCAACTCAGCCAACTCCATTGGACTGATTCTGAGAATTTGGTTGAGTTGAGTTGGCCGAGTTGAGTTAACCAGGGGTGGGAAACTCAATCCAGCCAATTCAATCTGCAGTGCATGCAGAGCCCATAATCAGCGAGCTGCATGAGTTCTGCGCCCCCACCTCCCGGTAACAACTCAACTTATCACAGACACGCACGCGCACGCACACACAACTTCGCCGGGCCGCAGGCTTGATTAAAATGCACAAATAAAACACACGACAATCCGTGAGAAACATCCCAACCCCCTTGTCGTAATCTTCCACCAACCCTCTCCCCACTTCCCCACTTGAAGGCCCCTGTATTCACCGCACACAACGTTGATCCCCGCTGCTCGTGCTGCTCCTTTTTCAGCGAAAAGTTTGCAAACCGCAGAGCACGCGTGCACGCGAGCACACTCAGACACACTCACAAAAGTTGTTCCTCTGCGGCAAAAAATAAGCTGCATTGTACAAGATTCTTTCTCTTTGAGTTCCGAATGTAAGGAATATTGAATGCGTCAGCTCTACCTGACTACGAGATGTCAATACCTCACAGAAGCCCAGGGTTTTCCACTCAGGCATCGTGGAGACGTGGGGTCAGTACGACGCAGTGCGGGTTCAGCTCAACGCAAACACTTCGTTCACAGTTCCAGATTGAACATCGATCGTACGAGACCCTATCAGCTGGTGATATCGAAAAGTGCTGACGAGAAGAGACAAACGTTGTGTTCAGGCACATGGTGTGCCAATAAAACAAACATTTTTCGTGGAGGAAGTTATGTCTGTTGATAAGATTCACAAATTTGGATCAGCAGTGGCATGAAACCAAAACAGAGCGTGTGTGGTTGGCAGATCAGATTTCTGAAACACGAATCCCCAGATCAGACTTGGATAACCTGAAAAGATAGCTGCAACCAACGTGAAATTTTGTTTTGTTGGCCAAATATCAAGCTACATGGATCGGTCCTGGTCCTCTTTTGCACGTATGCCGTATTTCATCCTGAGCAGAAACACAGTCACTTGTGTCAAGCGACAGGCTGTGCTCTTTGGAGCATTTTAGGTTTGAAGCACGAATTGAAAACGTTAAATCACCACAACAAACTGTTGTCAATCATTTGTTTTTGCCAGTGTTTCCTGGCCAGTGTTTCCTGGAAACTACCAAGGTCCGGATGAACCCTTTGTGCTCTTCCGCTCTTTTGTGACATTGTTTCACCAAAAGGTGTTCGAGGACTGCAGGAACAAAGACATTCTGAATGGTTTGGTTGGTTGAAGACATTTTGCAGAACGATAAATACACACAGGAAAACTTTTCCTTGTTCAAAGTTCTTCCAATGTGGTTTGACTCCAAAAGAGACAGACTTGTTTCTGTGGAGAAATTTGTCCGGGTTCAATGCCAAGCTGAACCTGTACTCGTTTACATTTATCACATCAATACAAGGATTCTACCGCATTCATGTTGCTGTGAATGCATCTTGATATGTATCCCTGGGCTACACCCCAAACCATGTTTATTTAACATTCACAGAGTGCAGGGAATTCTTTGTAATTTTTTTCCAACAGACTTTGGTATTTCGCTTCTTCAATGCCAACAAATTCTGGGATATGCTTGGGTAGGCTGCGTAATTAATTGATATCAAGAGTACAAGCATTGAGAACGAGAATGGGTCCCTACAAATTGTGCGCCATCCTGCCTTGGGCCTGTATTTTTACTGGCGTTAGGAATGACAAAATACATCAATCCCTCTCTGTGGGCTTCTCAACCTTTTCAAATAAAATCCGAACATGTCACAGCATTTGAAACGGCTGCAGGGAGCAACCAAAGCCCTCGCTCATACACCACACAGGGCAACATAAATCTCTTTTTCGTGGTTCAATTGTTAAAAAAGCAAGGCCGCTTCAGTGGCGCTGAAAGGTAAAATTCGAGTACCGGTATTTGTAGGAGAGCGACACCTGAAATTCTGTCTGTTTCGAGGTTTGAAGCTGTTGCGGAACAATAAACCCACAACCTGTAGCAGAATGCTGCAAGCTTTGTACTTGAAAGCAATCTCTTCAACAATTGTTTCCAAGAAAACACAGCAGCATCGAGAAAATTAAAGCAGATGAGCAAGCCCCCAAATGGGCAGACTGCTGTTCGTGTGCTGCATGGAAGGGGCAAAAGAACTGAAGGCGGTGAGGGTGAACTTTGCCAATTTATTGAAGGCGTGAGGGCCCAGGAAACACAAAATATCTTTCCATGGGAACCAGAAAGAAAAGGGTAGCTGAAGTGAAATGAAAACGGAAGAAAACCTTGAATTGGATTCATAACCAGAAACGGGTGTCAAAGGGGGTGAACGCGGTTTTGAACGGGACACAGACTCAACAAACTGGACGAATTCACAACAGTCCGCACCCCTTTCACGGCAAACAACACAGGGACATGTCCGTCCAGGATTCGGTGCTCAAGGAGGGACGGGCCATCAAATTTTGCCATCTGATTTCTGTCCACCTGAAAAATGGGCAACAAGCGCACAGGCTCTCTCATTCCTTTCCACTGAATTGCTTCAGAGGATCGGTATTTTTCAGCAATACGAATAATATTGAATGAAGCCCCCTCACACCTCTCGCTTCGCCCTCTCCACAAAAGGCAAGACAAAACAAAGGTTGCACTGATCACGTGTCAAAAATTTGACATGCCACCAGACCTCCAGCGTGTTGACGACGGAGATTTCCTAACAGACGGGGTGTGCGAACACTCCTTCAGGATCAGTAACTTTTCTCAATGGGGGGTTTCTTGCTCCACCCTCTATCCAACATCCTTGAGAATTGAGGACCAAAACCAAGTTCACGGCTGGAAGACGGAAGACGAAGAATGGAAGATAGAGGACCGAACCAAACCTCCCCACCCATCGCCACTCCATGAAGGGGATTTTTTGAGGGGTCGCGGGGCCAAAGTCCTCAGGTGCCTGGAACCACCAAATTCCACTCTGTTCCAGATGGTTTGCACGTCACTTGTATTCCGGGAATACGCGCTGTTCGTTCGACCCGATTCAATGCAGTTTTCTCCCTCCGGAAGATGTTCAACGCAGTTCAATTGAAACGATCCCACCTTCAGTGCAGTTTCCAGGCCCCCCTTACCTGTCAAACTGACACAACAGATCGAAAATCTGGTTGACCACACAAGAAAGCATGTTGGTTCAGAAACAGCGTTCACACAAACCAAGGTGAGCCCCGCGGTGAATTCCAACTGTAGTTGATTTGAACGCAATAAAAGATAGATGTCTTGCTTCAGAGCCTGAAAATTTACGGCCAAATACACCAAGCTGATGTTCCGTAAATTATTCTCTTTGCAAGGTGGGGAGTAAATATTTTGGAAAATCAATGTGCTATCATGGCCCAAGACCACGGACCATGCAGTGATAAATACACGCTAATTTTTAGCCTTCAAACTAAATGTACCAAGCAATATATAAAAACATAGAGGGTACACACGGCATGTTTGGAAACATTGAGGCTTCACCAGTGTGAACGATTTATGCGCCAACATCGCGCGGGTCAACCGTTGAAGACGTGAATCAAATGCGGGACCCACTGGTCCCTCAGTGAAGTGGCCGCAAGATTGATATCTGAACACAAAATTGAAATGCAAAGAATGTCATCCATTCGTGCAACTACTTTGATCAGAATCCTTTTGTCTTCGCTCCAGTGTCGGGAATTTGGCTGATGCCACGAAACAATGCAGCCTTATGAGTTTGCCATCCGTGACACTTGCCTATCTTGTACCTCAGATTCCTCGTCTCATATTTCGTATTTAAAGATTTTCCAACCAGAGCTTCGGAGACATGCTGATCCAAAAGCAAAACAACTCAGATGACAGTCATGTTTAACTTAACACAGTCCAGGCAAACGACTTCATAAAAGCAGAGAACCTCTGCCTGTATGTGGAACTGTCTTCCAGGGGGCTTAGTGCGCCCAGGTATTCCAACTATTGTTTCTCTGTTCATTGAGTGCGAATACACAATGTCTTTGCACAGGATAAATATTCTGGTGACACCATCTGATAAAAGAAAATAAGCCAGTGACACTGACTTGACAATGCCTGGCAAGGTCTCGCTATTCATGCCAAATTCTCCACCACAGCCATTAAAGCCAGCAGTTCCTGTACAATGGCAAACCCACCATTTTAAGTGGCTTCTTTCAACAACGCGAATCTCCGACATCATTCCGCTAGTCAGCAAAAGTATTTGTCGCACACCGGGATCACTCCCGCTCCTGCGATTTGGTCGTGGGCGTTTGTATTCCTGATCTGTGCACGTTTCAGGGTCGGTGGGACATTTCAAGGTTTGAGTGTCTGTGGGAAGCTGGTCCACCACTGATCGAAGAGCAGCGGATTTCAAGAAGATATTTGTTTTGTTTTTTTGGTGATTTTCTGTTTTATTGAGCAGGGAGGATAGCAATAATACAGCACTCAAAATAGCAACACTTGTTGCCCAATGACATTGCGTCAACGCTGGCGGTGGGTGGGACACGTACCTGATAAGTGATAAGCTGTGGAATGCGGTGTGCTGCCTGGAATGGGAGTCATCACTGTCGGGTCGGTTCTGTTCCACACCACATGCTGTAGGAGGTCGATCTTCATGTACGCACTCATCTGATCACTCAACACTGAAAAGACACAAGAGTAAACAAATGACATCAAGTCTGATATTTTTTGAAATGCCAGAGCAAATGACCGGTGTGAAAAGAGAAGATCTTGTCGGTGTGATACAACATGTCACGCCGCACGGAGATTCACACAACAGATGAACAGGCCACGATGTGTGTGTGTGCGTGTTCAAGCAGAAGAGTGGCCCTTTGAAACAGGGATTTCAGAGATCTCGTGAGTTATCATGCATTCAGAATTCGTTTTCGTGCAGAAAAAAATTCTTGTCCAACGCAGAGGTTTGAAGTAACCAACTCGAAGAGGTAAATGGAATGCAGGGTGGCTTAAAATGACATAATTGGGCAGAAGGCTTCACTGAATGGAAGCTCCATGCTGACTGCACTGCAACAAAACAACACTCAAAACCACAAAACAAAAGTGCCTGCACTCGTTTTGTGCCAAAACTTTCATATCTGGGGCATTTGACCCTCATTTGAAATGAAAGGTGACAATGAGCTCCTTCGATTGCTCTGAAAAGATTATTCTAGCCGAGGATGGCCCAAACCACATCAAAATTCTGAGGACGTGGACTTACTGCATTCAGAGTTTTTTTCAGCAAGAAGGTTGCCGACCTGGGACCAACCAGAGATCACGGTGGCCAACCATACACGGAATCAAACTACTGTAGGGGTCTGTCAGACCATCGAATTCACACGCTGCTGCTCACGTCGTTGCCCCCTTGGTTGGTGCAGCAAAACAGCAGGGTCGACAGAGCAGCGCAAGTTTTTACGGACTTTGACCATCCAGACCAAGTTTACTGCAGCCAAAAGAATAAGAGGCGATCACAACTGCAGTATAGTACGCTGCAGTATGCGGAACAACAGCATTCTTGGAGAATAACCGGGCTGCTTGGGGAGCCAGACTGCAACATGTGTGGGTGGGAGTCTGGATTCCTCCAGCGTTCTGCTTCAATCCTGTGAGATACAACCACCTTGTGCGAGCTCTGCTCCTTTAATCCCACCCCAGACCCGATGAAGGAGAAAAGCAAAAGAACAAATGTGTGTATTCATCAATTTTCAGAATGGACCACAAAGTTCTTTCACTAGCTTTGTGGAATGGACAAGTTTTCCGGAAGTTTCTTGGGGGAAACTGGTCTGAAGACTCAACTCCTTTCCGTCAAAATGACACAGTCCAACATTCCGAGAACACAAAATTTACTGTCAACCAACAGACTAAAAAAGAAAAAAGAACTTCCAAAATGTGCAGAAACCGACCATTTTGGCATAAACTTGGGAATTGCGGAGATCAGATTGTTGTCTATTCCACAGAGACGGTTGTAGGCGGAAGGAAAAAGGTGGCGACTACGTCTCGCACCCTTTGTATTGCCCATATATCAACCTCTTTCCAGAAACAATCGCTGAATAACAGACCCCTTGATGCGCAATCATTGCTCATTGTGGAATTGGCTGCTTCGCCCACATACACGGATGAAAAACTTCACGTCGAGAGTTGAAACTTGCTCAGGCCAGCTTCAACTCTTCAATGGGCCAAACAAACTTGTGAACTTTCCGCAGATGAAAGCATCTCGTTTCCTGGGTCACTGCAAACCGCCAAGAATATTGGCCTCCCAGAGAGACTGATCAAACGGGAATTTGCTGTAACCTGTGCCCATCCTGTGCCTTGGTCATATGTGAGGATCAAATCACTCAAACATCCTTGGTGGGCATTGAGAACTCGTGTGATCTTTACCGACCCGAAGTTTCCAGTGAAAGCATTCACCGAGCGCGGAGAAATACCAAAAAGGATCACGACAGGCTCCAGCGCCTTTAATGGCCTCCGCTGAATAGTTTGTTATTGCCGTGGATGAACACAATAGCGAACGGAATGTCACTGAATGAAAATAAATAAACAAAAAGTATTTTTATGTGAGGAGTTGATGCATACCCAGTGTGAGCTCGGGTGGTCTTTTCTTGCAAACACAAGAGGAATCTGAAGCATGAAGTCCCAGGTCAGATCCGTCTGTGTGAAGAAGTTATCAAAATATGGACGTATTGAAGTGAGTGAAAGCTCCTGCTTTCGAAAAGGCAGAACAACACGAACTCCAGGCCTTAATCCTCCCATCAAAGTTGCCGTGTTGAAAGTAAGTAGCTGTGTGACAGAGTAGGCAATCAGGTGACAAATGAAGCAAATTCTCGAGACAAGCATGTGCCAGGAAGGAAAAAAGTCTCGTGGCTGACAATGAGATTCTTACTGAAGGGGTTGGCGGTGCCTTTGAAGTGGTGCTTGGCTGAAGGAGCCCCGTAGGACACCACTGAGATGACTGTGGACTCAGTCAATAGAATCACAACATCCCCAAACAAATATTCTCACAGCTTATCATGTGGAGCAAGTCCAGAACAAAGCAGTGTCAGCGATGAAAACTTCATTGCACAACTTTAGATTGAACTTTCCGCATTGAAGATGATTTCATGCTCAGAATCTTTAAGTTGAACAATCCCGTAGCGTTTGCCAAATGTCAGACTTTCCGCGCACCGTTTGTGTGGAGACAATTTGTGCGTGGATTTGTGTCCACGTTCTTGGACAGCTCCTACGTGCAAGGTTTTCATTTGTGTCGTGTGACGCTGTTTCGAGGTGGTACGACAATTTCTGACGAAAAGCTTCTTCAAGACAAGCGACTAACTCGAATTCACACAGACAAGAGGAACGATTGGAAATCATTACATTTGGACAACCACATGATCTGCGCTATGTACCCCTGTGAGACCTTTTTCTCGAACGTAAGCAACTCTTCCAGCCTGTTCACGAACTTGTCACAGAGAAGTCATCAGGCTGTCAAAAACAAGAGCCCTTCCGAACAGATGCCAGAGTTATGTTGACAGCTCGATACTTTCTACCTCTTTTGGTCATTCCCACAAGGAAATGATCTTCATTGGTACAACTGAAATGTACGAAACTTCGACCACAAGGTTCGACGGGAAAAGCACTTGGCAAGCCAAACGCGTGTGCACACGTATGCGAGAGTTCGATATCAGTTTTTGTCATTTCACACTCTACGCAAAATGACTTTTTCTTTCATGCTGGAGAGAAATGCATTCTTCAGGCGAAAAATTAATTTGATTGTACTCTGTGACATATTGCATCCCACAAACAAGAAACAACAATCAGACACAGGCGTCCACAGTTCTGCGAAAATGTCATTATTATGAGTGTGGAATGGCAGTTAAATTGCAGTCATTCGCGTATTGCTATTTTAGATTCCGCAGATATTGCAGAAGATGCATGGCTTTTGGACCACATCGTCTGATGATATTACGATCAGAGAACTCTTCAAGGTTACGCCAACATTGAAGACAATGGCGATTTCAAGGAAAGCGCTGGGCGTATCGAGACTTCCCCATCTTCGTGGCCAGACCGCTTGAGAAAAGGTGCACACACTGTGCTGCAGAGGACACCCTGGGGTCTGTCTCCAAATGAAAGATTTGTCTTCCTAAAAAAAGGTGAACTCAAAACAGCTTTCTGTTTCTTCACTGCTGAAAGACAAACTGACTCTCAAGATAAGAATGTTGTTCCTACAACAGTCTCGAGTTCGAGTTTCTGGGGCAGCCACAGAAACCCTGATCACCCTCAGCTTCCGGTGCAACGAGTTCAACTCCAGTTCCTGCACCCGCTGGTCGTAGAACCCTCAATTGTTGTTTGAAGAACAGATCAACTGGGCAAAAACCTGACGAATTCTTTTTGCAATCCGCTGTCCATATGACAGAGTTGCACTGACAAGCAAATCTTTTGCACGTGTTGTCTCAACAATTCAATGATACTGCTCGGAGTTCTCTTGTCCTGGCGGCTGCAGTGTAACGGTAAAACCAAGCAAGAAGGCCAAGTGCTTTTGTTCGCACACAAAAAAGCACATGACTTCACAAAAAAGCAATGGGGTCCGGACACACAGGAATGGTCACAAAATTCTGATTCTTGTGATTCTTAGCATTCTTGAGTTGACAACAAAGCTGTTCATCAAAGACGGACAGCTGTTCGGCCCCGTAAGCACAGGAACCGACTCGTGTCCTGAACTGTCATCGCCAATTCATTTCCCTCTACAAAACCACTTATCCACTCGTCCTTTGATGCCGCAAAATGATTTGACAAGAAGAATTCCAACTTCGTGGACCTCTAGCCAAACCAGGTCTTTGGCCTCCATCAGCATTACTTTCTTCTCACGCTTGGGCTTCTTGTCAAAGCGCGTTTTTATGGCGTTTTCATGACGGCGAGCGTTGAAACCAAATTTTGGGTGGTCTTTCTTGTCGAATGTTAAAGTGCTTGTCTGAGATCTACTGTTGCACGGTTTGTCATGCATGTGTGACCAAGGTGTTCACCAACAAATGTTTTTCAGTCATTGGAGCGGGAAAGTTCGGAAAATAATGCACAAAAACCCAGGATTCATGAAATCTCAAAAACAACATCAACACCTACATTTGCCTGTATTTGGGCAAAATTACGTTTCAAATTACATTTTGTGTCATGAAACAAAGACAAACATTCTTTGAAGGACAGACAAATCAACCAAACTTTTCTTGAAAGCAAAGAAAGGAATTGTTGCTTGTTCAAAGGGAGAAAATGTAACGCAAAATTTGTCTATTTTCTTGGACAGTGTCACTTTTCTTCTCCAAAATTGCCAAAAAGTTGTATGAAAAACTGACAAAAAGAACTTGTGATAAAATTTTGCGTGAAAAGCCTAATTTTTGACAAAACCAACAGCAGGAATTGGCTGAAAAAAGCAGAACAAAATCAAGTGACCACCCCCGAAAAAAGCAAGGTTGTTTTCAAAAACCAAAGTCTCCGATGCCAGATTTTTTTCTCCGTTCACACTTTCCACAGTTTTGTTGTCACTTCTTCCTTCCTTGCAGTTCTATTCCAGCCCAGTTACATCCAAATTTGACTATCGCATTGGGCGATGTCGAGAAGACAAATTGCATATGTGCAACAAACAAGTTTGTGTGGGGTTTTCAAACAAACAAGAAGGCCACGTTGTGGTCACCCTCAATATCAGACAAACACTCTGACTCTGAAATGAACAGGACAATAACCCAACGGCTGGGCTCACCACACGTCCGAAGCGCTGTCCTCAAAAGTGACCAGGGTGCCTTGAGAACATCACCTCAGAAAATGCATTGCACACAACTCCTCAGAGGCGGATGCGACTGGTTTTTCTGCTCGAGGCTCCTGCGCTGGGACCTTTGCGGACTTCTGGATAGAGCTTGAACTGAAAACGAGATTTGTTAATTCACAAACGAACCCTCACTTTTTGTTTTGAGGACTCGTCTCACACAGTGATGAAAATTGACCAGCTGTCCAACGTCTGTTTTTGTGCTGTCCTTGCGTCGAGCATTTTGAGTTGTTTCACTGCAATCCACTCACTAAGAAAAGGCGTAGTTATACTGGAACTCAACCAGAAAACAAACATTGAAAAGAAACCTCTGCAGACTTGGCTGAATATCTGTCAGGCTGTACTTGTCCCACAACTGTGCGGGGCTCATGACCCCCTCGTTGACCTCCACACAACTGCGCGTGGGTGGTATGGTCGCTGACAAAAAGTGCTCGCAATCTGTTGTCTCCGTACACCCGGCCAATACTCTGTAGCGACGAGTGTTTGCATCGAAACTCTTGGCTGAAGATCAAACCTCCGGCAAAGACGGCAATCTGTGAGGCGTTGCAGTGGATTCATAGCGACGACTCTCCGTGGATCAAGTTTTCAACTTCCGACATGGAAAAGAGACACACAATCTTCGTGCGCAAATATTTTCTCTGAACATTATGATTTGCAGAAGATTGTCTAAAATAACGATGCTACCGCAGATTTGACTTCCATGCAGACTTTACACACAGATAAACAGATGCAAATCTTGTTCAGACGGCATGAAATCGAGCGAAGTTAACGCCGTGTTGCACTTTATCATCAACAGGAGAGTAAACCCTTGAAACAGACTATTCTCTGTGTGTTTTGGAAACAAGCAAACGACCCGGCTACAAGAGGCAAGTCATCTTTAAATAAACGACAACACTGTTTATAAATTTTTGACACGATTCCAGAAATGTTTTAGCAATCGTTTTTATCGGCAGGACTCGTAAACATCACACGACAGGTCTGTGAGTCCGGGTCTTTACGAAGTGAGTGCACAATTCAGTTGTGAACTACTACAGAACTCAAAATGAAGGACAAAGCAAGTCACGTCGTTGAAACACATTCCAACATCTCCAACACTTCTGACGACAGTTCGTTGAGGTTTGCTGAATGCGTTGAGTGAGCATGCATGATTTGTATACGAACTCCTCAGTTCCGTACCCATGGCAGGTTCTACAGTCTGAGGCCTCGCATCCAAGAGCTGCGCACTTCCACAGGGTGCGAACCTCAACACTTTTGACGCATTCTCAACCTGGACGAGGCAAACAATGGCTGTTCAAGTACACATGCGTGTCAGTCTTCGTGGGACGTGAGGTGTATTTGGTTGTGATTCTTTGCCGAACCGCTTTGTTCCGCGGAGACCAGGTACAGCAAGAACCAAGAACCATGGACTGCCAAACTCCCAAATGACCCGAATGCGAATGATTGGCACGTTGCAAGAGAAGGTCATCCTGCAACATGAGCGTTTGACAAGGCTCTACAAAGCTTCATTTAAAACAACTGTGTAAACTACTCTCTTTAAAATTGTTGACTTTTCTCACTCCAAAGTATAAACAAACACAAATAAAACTGGTTGACTTCCACCTACGGGCCCCACTTCCATTCTTCCGCATCATAGTGGAATGCTTCGTTCAAATATTTGAGTTTTGCTAATGAAATTTTCATATGAAATTTATGTAGATGTGCCTGTAAACAACACAATCATAGCACAAAGACATCTAACGAAGCGATGTGAAGGTAATCTTTTCCTCATACCTCAACAGCAAGAACAACCACAACAGCAAAGTGTCTCTGATGTCTGACGCTGCATACCACGAGAGAGCGCGAGAGACAGATTGAAACAGAGGCAGGTGAACAACCCTTCCTTCGAGCTCCAACTTGATCGCGATCTGCCAACCAGAGGAGGCGCCGAAGTCAAACCAAAAGTACGTCAGAGCTGTCACAGAGAATGGCACCGTCACAGCCCTTTACGCATGCAGTGAACTGTGTGATCAAGGACCCTTCGGACAATCCCTGATCACTGTGTCAATCAACCCACAAATTGATGTGTTGCAATATTTACTCAATGCGGAACTCCTGTGACTGTTCAGCAAAATATCTGGAAATTGGCAAATTGGGAACAGAGTGTCGGCCAATGGACATTCTTTTGCGCTACTTGTCACATGTTTTCGAACCACAAGTGCGCTCTTCAGGTGGAAGGAAGAACAAAGCTCACGTTTACGACAATACACGCACAGATTTGAGATGTTGCAGCCTGATAACAAGCATAATTGTCTGAATTCCAGTGTGATACCACATCTTGATAATCTTTTGACGAGAAGATAAGACCTGGGCTTTTTTCTGATTGAATACAATTTTCCATAACATGGCCACTGGAACAGATCAAGAAGTCAGAGAAAGAGCTGTTTTTGCAAGTTTGCCCAGGATGATAGCAGGTTATGAGACCTGCAATCTTTCGTGGCTGTTGAAATATTTTTCTTTTGTCTCATGTCAGCAAGACGTTCGCTCAAAGCTGCCACCAATGCCACTGAAATCGGATGTTTCTGTTCCTGCAACGTTCTGCAGCGTAGTCTTTCCAACGGACTCAAACTCGTTGGGTCCTTCAATCTTCAATGCACCTTGCTGCGTCAAAAATATGGGCAGGTCGATGTCTTGGTCCATTGACGTCATTTTCCAACGCCAACACACAAATAGCTGTGCTGGACAAGCACAAGCTCAAGTTCTTCAAGAAGTATCGAGTTGACAGTCACATGTCTATTTTTGCTGACTGGTAACGCACACAAATAAATACACCGCTTGTAACTAAAATAGACAAATCAGCTGATTCGAACTGGTAATGTAATAATTGTGAGCGACATATTTGACCTTCGCAAGAAATACAATCCCATAATAGGTAAACACCATCAAGCTTGTTGCCACAAAACAGTGCAACAGTGTATCTTGTTCGCCGTCTGATTTCAAGTGTGCACATTGCTTTGACTGACCGTATCTGGTACCTCTCGCAGTCCAATCCGAGAAGTGAGCTTCAGATCTATTCCAAGCACAAAGGTGAGCTGCACTCAAAACGGTGAATTGCGAGAGATCTTGGCACCAGTGATTTGGTTTGTCTCAGCGGACCATCACAGAGTGATTTCTTCACATCCAGATTCCTTTACTCCACGAAGGGCCATCTAAAGCAAAATTCAAGGAAACTAGACCCACAAAACTTTCGTCTAAAACAGAAACACTGAGCTCAGGAAACGTCCCTGAAACTGCCAGCAAGCTATTTTGAACCGCCATGGTGCAACCGTAAAATAACAAACGATATTTGTTACCTCAAAAAGCAAAAGACACCAAAGCCAAACACAATCTCGAAGCACAGAGCACACAGACATTGACAGTCATTACTTGCGCAAACATCTCACAGCAAAAAGCAAAGATCGCTGCCAAGAAAACGTCTTCCCGCAATTCACAACTCGAGCTCGTAACATCACTGTGCCTGCAGGCCATTGTTGAATGTTGTGCTGTAGTACTCTCACCACACTCCTGGCCTTTTTGATCGTCCATTTGATAGTTTGGCATGATATTACATGGCAAGTCAGGCCAATTTGGACGACGAACAAGGTCAGAGTAAACTGATTACCTGAATTATTACGGAAGGCAGAAACCATCAGCAGCAGTAATCCAATGTTGTTCATCTCTGTAAATGAACCACAAAAGGTGAAGTCGCCGACAGAAAGGGTTCTGTTTGCCACATGGCTCAGTCTTCATGAATGATCATTTCTTTTCCATAATCCTTCCTTGGGCTCGTTGGCTCTTGCAACCGCTTCAGTGCCACCAGCTCACACCTCGTCCGTTGCGCCGCTGCGTCTCCACGGAACTGTTCTGCCCGGCACAAGCGATGAAAGCCGACTCCACCGCTGAATGGACAACACGGAAAGCGATTCACCGCGTGAGCTCGTGAGCGATCAATCGTCCAGATTCTTCAAAACTTTCTTTGGTTTCGTATTTACGCACAGCCAAAGCACTGCTCAAGAGTTACTTCCACGGAAAAGTCACAGTGTACAAATCAAAACAGTTCCAACGTACTTCCTGGATGCTCCGCGCTCCAGACATTTCTTGATTGCTTCCTCCATTTCTTTCACTGCATCTGAATTCTTGTCCCATCTTTTGTCCCTGACGCTGAAGTGTGATCACGAACCATGCATCACCGTTTTTCCTGGATTCTTTCGATTTTCATCGCCTAAATCCGAAAACGTCCTGAAACCGCCGTGAAAACATCGGAAACAGCGTGCAAAGAAGAGATAATCCTCATGAGTACTGTCGACCACATCACATCGACATGATTCAACCGGAGAAGCATTTGTCCCATGTTGAAGCTCAAGGACACGAATAAAACTTCTCCGCAACTCACCCCACTCTCCTGCATCACTGCTGCTCGAGTCCTTTGCTTATTTCCACGGGCTCATTCAGTGATCTTGTCACAGTGATCTTGTCACATCTTGTCACAATCTTTTCTACAATCGTGGTTTGTTAATAAACAGACCAAGACCAATATCAAATAGTTGTGTTGCTGAGTCTAATTTAATTTGAAACTTTTCTTTCCTTCCAAAGAACTTTATCTCGCGAACATTTCTGGATCAGATACGCAACAAAACAGTTGATTTTTCCTCCATATATGACCAAGCTAGATCTATACGCACACATACAGACTACTACACATCCAAGCGTATGCCAAGCCACAGTAAATCTGTCCAAATTTGGCAAAAGATGAACTTTCGTTTGTGGTGTGCTTGTTTTCCTGCTCCTGACCACAGCAATAAATAATTTTGTCCGTAGACTCTATCCCAGAGAGATGTCAGCATGAGCACACAAGCACAAGGGCTGATGTTTGGAACTGTGATCTCCTCTGATGCGCTCTTGAAATTGTGAAAAGTCCACTGTGCGATTTTGCATAGTCCTCCTCGCCTTGAAGAAGTTTATGAAAGATGCACACATTATTTGTGCACACGGTGAAAGTGCGACCAAAACCATGCATGTCGACTTTGTGTGTGTTCGCTGAGGTGGGGAATATGCCGCACTGTGATGTTCCACGCTATTTACAATGGATTCATTGAAGATATTTCCATTCAAGCCACAGGTTTATCCGTGTGCCACGGCCCCAAATCCGTCAGCACGAAATGCTCCAAGATGAAGAGCCTGTCAATTCGTTCACAATGACTGCGGTGCTGTGATCAGTGAACGCAACACAGTTTCGGTTATCTCTCTGATCCTTCTCCACCTCCACCTACTTTCAAAATAAACCTGAACCGGTTGCTTTCGTTCCTCTCGCATGTGGAATCCGTTTTTGGCTTTCTTTCCACGGAGGGTTTGTGTCTCCTTTCTGCATTTGATCTCTGTCAACCTTTGACCCTTTCACTAATCCAAACCTCTTAAAGATTGTCAATTAAATCTCCATAACCTTTCATACAGATAGCTCCACTGCGCACATGTGTGTACACAACAACTACCACGAGGGCTGAATCTGTCACATTATGAGGCATACCAGGTCAAGTTGGCCGAGCCTCCCGAGTGTGTGTATTGGTTGTAATTTTTCATTTCTGAGTGAAGACTCTGATCAATTTGTGTGAGGGGGATCTACCGCTCGGTTTTTTTCAAAAATCGAGTTGATTTTCTACCCAATTTTGCACTCAATATTTGGACAGGACAGTGTCGCACTCAAAACAAATCGGCTACAAGGGGATTCAGTCCTGTACCAGTGCAGATCATATTCCATGCGGCCTGCGAATCAATGGGATGTTCAACTGCATACACGGAGTGTTGGAAGTTTAATCCAACACAAAAAACTGGAGCTTTGCATGGTATTCCTAATCCAGGGCCACACACGAGACTGGAAGATGTAACGGTTTTATGTTCCATGCCTAATGCACCAGGGAGACGCATCCATTCAAAGGCGTCACGGTGTTCTTCTCAAGAGGCTGCACTTACAAGGATCAAATGGCACCTTATTTACCAAACTGAGGTGCAACAATCAGCTATGACTGAGGAAAGGTTACATCAAACTCCACTTAGAGCATAAACACAGTTACTTCACATCATCTTTTCATTTCATGGACAAATAATGTGGCGTGGGCGAAGTAAAGAACTGTGATTCAGTCGTTGACTGAGTTACCATTAGAATTTGTAAAGGCTGAAAACACGACAGAGGAAGCCAAAACATGTGACACAAGATACATTCAACCCAAAAGTGATTTGAACGGTGCGCATTCAGAATGGGCAACCGGAAAAAAACCTTTGGGGTGTCGAAAGTGCATTTCTGGTGCAAGCTCTATCAGGTTTTTGGTACAACTTTTGGGGTCAGATATCTGTTTGTTGTATCTTTGGTCCAAAATAATGCCCCAAGTCCCCAAAGAAGAAAATGGGCTACTTCAGAACATATTTTTGTGTTTTGTTCCTGTCTCAGAAATAAACAAAAATTGGGCAGGGGTGTTTTGGGGTGATTTTTATCACATGGGAGGGGCTTTCAAATGGCTGTATTTTTTCTGGTTTTTGGTTGTTGAATTGAAGTTCTATATTGGAGGTGGTGGGGTGATTGAAAAAGTGACCCCGTTTGTGTGTGTGTGAGTTCTTTGGGTTGTAAAGGGAATTAGGGAATTGAGTTTGATTATCCCCAAGGTAGTCTATTACAAGTTTATTTGTATTGTTTACTTGGGATTGGGTTGTCGTCAAAGTTAAATTTTGAAATTTTGTTTAAAAATTAAGGTTCCTTACTTTTACAGTGTCCCAACTCGTTGCAACACAGTTCTTCATCTTTTTTCCATGTTGCTGGTGGAGTTGTCACTTTTTGTGTGTTTTGAGGCTTTGCGTGAAAAAAGAGCAAACGGAATGAGCAACCGAAATGAGCAACTCAGAATTTTGTGTTCGTGACCGTCGTGCGTTGAGCTGAACAACCAGTACAAGCTGTTTCCACAGCAAAAAGAAATCACACTTTCTGTTTTGCAGACAACAACGATATTCTCCGATCAGACAATGATTTTCAACAACTTCTCTTTCTCCGCCTGCACAACTCGATATGTGTAATTGTTGGTTCTTTCCAAACCCTGGAAATTGTACATCATTCCTTGCTTTTGAAAACTTCGCGGTGAATTGTTCGCGTCAGAGATCTTCGTTTTTGGTCGGCACATGTGGTCCGACCAGGGACCCCACCAAGAGCTCTCCTCATACAGTCGCTAAGTGGATGGAGGAGACATCAAAGTCATCGCATTGGTGATTTTCCCTTCTGTCTTGTTTCAATATGTTCGGCCTCCCTGGGTGGTTAACCAAATGTTTCTACTTGCTGTTGGTCTCTTTACACCTGAAGATCTTGCATTCCTGGCATGCTTGGCGTGATTCGCACGTTTGCAGACTCAGCAAATGAAAAGGTGCAGGGCCTCGATTTTCTGTTCTCTTCGGATCTCGCTGCCAAATAACAGGCTGGATCGGAAGAGAAACACACAGAAGACATCGTCATCAATTCCCCAAACAGACATTTTGTCTTCGTTTCGATGGAATCCATCTTTCTTGAAACAGGCGACTTTTTGGAATATCTCAATTGCTCAAATGTCCACCTCATCAAGGTCTTTCACTGTCTACTGGTACTAGTCAGTCACTGTGAGGACCACCCATCTCGCGATTTCAATTTTCAAGCGATGGATACAAAGTGACCATATTTGCAGACCACCCTTCAATACTCATCGTAGATTGCCGTAATGTGCAGCCCCGAGGGAATAATTTATATAACAGTGATATTTGCCTTGAAATGCTGTGATTCACCCAAGACTTCAGTTCACAACACTTCACTCTTGAACCAGAGAGACTTTGAAGCTGCAGACTCCAGCTTTTCTCTGATGCCGAGCCCTGTTGGTGTCACAGGATCCGAATGCTCGGTCAGCAATCACAAAGCTGTGCAAACCTTCCTCAGTGCACCAAAACGCTTTGTCCCGACATCAGGTCTTTCCAACCAAAAAGCGGACAATGCTATAAAGGAATGGGATGAATTTCTGTGCAAAAAAAAAGGTATTCGATGTGAAAAATTCCACCCTTTGTTATATTTGTTATTGTTTTGTTTCGAGGGGGTGGTCGACGTTACCGACACAATGCCCCTCACAAGATAGGCAGCAAGACAACAGATCTGTCCGTCTAAAGCTGCAGCAATCTCTCCAAAGCGGCCGTAAACCTTACACTTTTTTGTGTGCTTGGTTCGTTTGCTTGTTTTAAAAGAGGCCACAGGCCGCTCCTTCAGGGCTCAGTCTGCAGCGGCGTTTGGCGACGCTGTTCTACCACATGAATGTCCATCTCATAAGTCTCTCTTATTGTACAGGAACTCTCTCTCCGCACTTGCTCGTTTGAGAGCAGGCCCTGGACCTTATACGAAGTATGTCAATTATATTTTAGTTTTCCTCGCGAGTTTGTTTGTGTCGCGCTGGAGCTAAAACTTACTTGACATACCTCGTATCAAGTGCTACAATGGTTTTGCACCGTTTTACTTCCAAAAGCAAACATCACAAGGAAATTCCTACTTTCTATTGTGGTGTTGAGTACAACAATGCAACCATCTGTGGTTGAAAGACTATTCTTCATGTTGTCAAGGCTTGTCATGCCAAAACTTTAGTAGACTCGTCTCCTCGAAAGTTGAGAGGTTCCGCCTTCCTCTTTTGTCTCGTTTGAAGGAAAAAGCACAAAGCTCAACATTTTTGTGAACAAAAATCAAAGAGCGCGAAAGATCCTTCGATCACAAACCACAGATCTATTGAGCGAGCATAGGGCAGGAAAGTTGCTTCTGTATCTGCGTCCACTTGCCTTCAGTTAGCGCGCAAAGAGCATTCAAAAAATGAGAAAAACTGTGAGCACGTGTATCTAAATATGTGTGAACAAAAAACTCCAGGGCAAAGATAAAGATCTGCACACTACGCAAACCCAAATTGCAATGGTATTGTTGGCGCATGAACTCCATTCATCCCACAAATGCCTCGTCCCAGGCATCTACACCACTATTGTCCCATTCAGACACACCAGATTTATGAGAGGTCGTTCAGAAATGACAGTTCTCAACTTTTGGGGGACATTTTCCTTGCAGTGTTTTACAATGAGGAAGAACCAAATACACTCGCTTTCCTTTTTCACAGACGAACTTTTTTTTCGCAAAATGGCTGTTCAATTAGAGACCTTTGCTTCTCTCAAGTCTTCTCCTGGAATGCACACATCACAGACATATTTACCACAGCGAGTAAATTCAATTGCACATTGTAGTTTGCACAATGTCTTATTACCCATGAGATTTGAGATAAGATTTAAATTTTCACCCAAGCAAATAACGTGCAATTTTCGTGTGCAGGTTCACAGAGGTCTAAACTGTGAACTCAAAAGATATTAATATTGCGCCAACAAATAGCTTTGCACTTTTTCCCACCCTGGCAAAAATTCCACATTGACCCCATATCCTTTGTGCATGCAGAGAATTTGAGAAACCAGGTTTCAAGCAGAATCTGAATGAGTCTCCCTAACCTGGCAATGATTCCAACTTGTACGAGCGTTCATGTTGTTCCATTTCCCCCTGAAAGTTCAGATCCATGCAGGGAAGAAATAAGTTGTTGAAGTTTACTCAACCGTCAATCAGAACAACTATAATTCACAATGAACAGTGCACGAAATTAAACACTGCGTGAGTCTGAGAAGAACAGTGTTCAATTGTGATGAAGGCTGCATGTCACCATCCAGTTGACAACACATTGCAAATTTACACACATCTCTTGTTAGCAGAGTCATTGATACAGATTGTTATTCACCTGAAAAGAAAAGTTTTTGTTTTGTGGGAACTGACACAGAGGTGTGACTTTGAAAATGGCATTTTATATGTCAGAGAGCCAGACCATGAGGACGACAAATGTCTGCATCATTGCAGTCAAAGAACAGTTGTGATCTTTTTGTTTGCTTTTGGTTGCAAAGGTCTGACCCGTTTGTCCCAAGCTTCGTCCCCACGGACAAACTCAAGACCATGGAGTCAGATCTGCGGCCAGAGTGAACCCACAAACCTTGTACTGAACTTTCATGCAGTGCTATGCCAGAGCAGTGGTTTCCTCATTCCTTTCCAAACATTTCACAGGCCTTGCTCTGTAGACATTCTGCTTCCCGCAACAATGGTGGTGAAACTAGATGCATTGTACGCATGTTTACACGCGCAAGGAGAGTTGGTGCCAGAAGTACAAAAGACAGCAAAAAGGAAACACAACGTCGTGAACGTACACCTTCTCTTCGTGCAAGTGGTTGGGTCAATTTTGAAAACTTTGCTTCTGGACCTGCGAACGGCACAAATTGGTGCGAAGTTGCGGGACAAGACCGGATCCAAAGGAAGACAAGAGCATGCACACGTATATGCAAGCACGCATACGAGTAATTGAACTCAGACCTTGTTTGAAAAAGAGAGCACAAAGTTTGAATCCACTTGATCCTTTTATGAAATGGCAACAAATGCCCTTTGCTGGGGCTTTCTCTTGCAACACACTATAGTCCACAGATGCATTCATTTTGGAAGACGAATCCAGCGAAGTACACCGTGGAGAAATATGTGCGCCAGATAAAATTCCCCACTGAGCTGAGCTTTGAACTTCAGTCAGTCGATGTCTTGTAGAGATGATATCTTAATACTTTCATATCGAAAGATTTCAAGCATGACACATTGCTCTTGCATTCTTCTTGCGCCATAAAATAACCACCTTTGGTCCAATAAGCTTGAATGAAATCTTTAATTCAGTAAATCACTGCTAAAACTGACTTGCTTTGCATTGTAAACACGACGATCGCTTTGTACGCAGGAGCAAAATTTCTTTTCTGAGTCTTCTTTACGAACACCAAGCATCAACAATTTTCAACCAGCCATGGTTTTCTTGGTGGTGCTTCGAACTTTTGTGACAAAAGGTATCGTGAGGTTGCCAAACGAAAGAAACCACACCACGTAGACTTTGCAGATTTGTTCAGTTTCTCCCTACAGCCTGGCATCTTTCTGTCTGACAAGGTTCCCACAGCCCGTGTTCTTTTTACGTGTTCGCGTTTCAGTTGAATTGCCATCACTGACTGAGGCAGACAACTCAGGACAGGTTTGCAAACAGAACAAGGCGTCAAGGAAGCCTCAAGACAAGGCAAGGATTGCAGGATTTGTGAGGGGTGTTCAACAAGTCCCGGATTTCGATTTGGTTTTTGCTGGGATGACGCATTCGAACATTTTGCGTGGAGAGAAGGAGGCCTGGACGCATTTCCACAGCACACGAGAACTTTTAAAACATTTTTCCAAACACTCAAAATCGACCAGCGATGCAAAACAATCGTGGATCTGAAAGCCTATGTGCGAGTACATCGCTCGCGCCAGCAATTCACAAATCTCACCAAAGAAGTATTCTCTTGCCAAATGCCACAGGTTCCCTCAACAACAATGCCCTCCCACCACCTTTCTGTGTTCGTGTCACAGGGTTCGAAAGGTGTAAACACATGAAGAGTGTGGAGTTATGACAGTGTAAATGAGTCCAGAACATCGCTTCCACACCAAGGCAAGCGTCCAATGTGGCTTGTTCGAAGCAGACATCTGGGGAAAACAACAACTGTTGTTTTCTTTGATCCTGCACGATTTTGTTGTTTTCAGATGAAAAATGCCATGAATCTAACCTTTGCAAGTGGTTGAAGCTGAGTGCATCCAGTTTTGCGACTCTTTTAAAGCAGGTCTCTTGGTTTTCTCGTACGAAAGAATTGTTGTTGCTGGTTAATGAAACAACGTTTGTGTTGCAAATCGTTCCGACAAAAGAGAACGAGATCAAACTTTTTCGGGTGAATCGCAAGGACCCTTTACTGAAACATCGGTGCTTGAAAACCCTGATGTTTGAGGACGGAAAGATTCCTTTGAAGCCAATCAACCATTTCTTTGACGGACAAATTGGTGTCTGATAACGGCTCCCGAACTGCGCGGGTGCGCGCCACAAGAAGGGTTTGATCTCACCCAGCACTCCACGACAATCGTCCTCGCTGAAAAGCTTTCTCACTCAATAAAGCTGAGCGTCTCCTTTCGAAACATCAAAACCGTTCCGGGACTGTGTGTGAGTGGTACCTTTTGAAATGCCGAAAGGTGACTTCATATGCATAAAGCCCATGGATCGATTTCTTTTGCAAGTTTTCAAGATTTAATTAACTTGCTTAGAGCCTGGGTGCAGATTTATATCAATGTCAGTGCCACTAAGTCATGCTTCGCTATTCAAAAGTATTGTGTACAATGCAAGAGCAAAAGCGTATGGAGTGATGAGGGTGAGTCTGTGTAGCAATAATACGCCACATACCAGGCATATCAAGTCACTTCATGACCATATCTTACCGTCATCTTTCACACTACCGGAACAAAACGTTTCACTGATTTGATCCACATCTCTGTGGCTGCCACTGAAGTAGCCAAAGCACCTTGAACTTATTGATTCCTGATCCCCCAAAGTTGTGTTTCTGGTGAACAGAGCTACAAGGCGGCCGAGTGGATTGTCGCTTGTTTGTCTGAACCAACAGGAACGTTTGTGCAAGTCATTCACAAGTTGTATTTTCGCACTCTGCTCTCAAATGAGAAATTACTGAGGGCAACGAACGCAAGACGTCTTTTTGTGAATACAAAACCACCAAGAATGAGATTCCACTGATTTTGGACAATCAGAGCTGAGCCAAGTGGCACCAATTGGAACATGTGTTGCGGTTGTTGTTGGGAAGTTGCATCACGTTGGAGTCTGGTGACGCAGGTACCATTTCACGCACGAAACCCAGTCTTATCTGATGACACATCAACCCAACAACGCGCTCCTGCAATCTCTATACGTTTTTGACGAAACCATTTACTTTCCGATTGTATCTCACATACCTCCCACCCAACTCGCAGCATTTGGATCCAACTAAATCACATTTATTCTTTCAGAATTCACCAGCGAATGTTGAGGTTTTGAAACACCGGTAGATCTGCCTGTACGCTTGCCTGCACGAGTCAGAGGTTCACATTTTCTTCCTCACCAGGAAAGGATGGTCCATGGTTATTTCTTTCTGGGCAGGCAAAGGGGCAATGATTCCATAGCCTCGTACCGCAGCGAGGAACATGTGCACCAACAGTTCGAGATCACCCAATCTGATCAGATTCAGAATCTGGACACTTCAATCCAAACGTTCTGGTTCTTCTGACCAGAGTCCATTCTCCCCAGGATTTCAACAAACTGCTTGGGACCACCGGACCACAGTTGGTCAGTGAAGTCTCTTTCTGTTCGACAGTGATGGTTGTTATGGCATTCGAAAATATTTGGAAAGCTTTTTGTGCGCTTTCGGAGTTGAACAGTCAGACCACAGCTCGAAGGCTGATCTGCAATTGAGCCTTCAAAAGGTGCAACCCCTTTTCTTTCTTCGTACGTACCAGACAGTCTCCTGGTGTTGTGCAAGGCAATTTTGGAAGAGAATAGCTTTTGCGGTCCCAGTGGATTTCAGTGTTCGCATCTCGTGCGAAGCGAGTTCATTCAAATATGACATTTGTACGCAAATCCCAAATCTACTTTTGGATGGTCTGGATTCACTTGAAGATTGACAGATTGCCTTTTGATGTTCCATGAGGCCTCTGGTATATAACCAAAAATAGCAACAATCAATACACACTGCATTCACATTTTGGTTTCTTCTTGTGTACCAGTGAAAACGGTCGCACTCGGCACTGACCACAAGCATGGTGTGCTGATGGTCGTCGTGGATTGCTCCAATTTTCGAAAAAGTTGCTATCCAGCGAGAGAACCCAAGAAATGGAAAAGAGACACACTTGGTTTGGAATTCCAACTTGTTCTGGACTTGAACAAAGTCCTGGCGAGTTGGGATCATTTCTGGCCTTTTGTCCTTCCGAAAAAAAACTTGTCTGTTTATTAAAAATGCCTAGATGTTAAAAATGTCGAGACGGGGCTTGAAAACGTTTCTCCTTGGGAGAGGGAATGTCATCCCGGCCAAAAAAATCCACACATGAATTTCTTGTGACGGAAGGCTTACAGTAAATGAGATGAGTGGCCTATCCTGGGAGCGGGACTTCTTGCAGAGTCAGACACGCACACAAAAAGCCATCAACGCATCAGCCCTTGCTTGACATCAAATCCGCGCTAACTGTCCCGTCAATGTTAATCAAGTTCTTTCATCAAACAAGCAGGTAATCAACATTTCCATGTGCATGCTGAGAAGCTCAAGGGTAGGCAGTTTGTCAAAGTGCTAACCGGGTCCATGGCAGTTCCGTTTGATCCACGCACAAGTGCGATTTATGGCAATTTCCGCGAATGACCCCTGTTTGGTTCACCAAAATTTGGCCATTTCAATTGAAAAAAACTCTTTCATTGAGAAGCTTCAAATTTGTAAGTATTTGCCACCTGTTGCTGTGTCCAAGTACTTTCAGTAAACTATTTTCAGGCGAGTCAAAAGCCTCTAAACGAGATAATAATGTATGTATTTTTTTCTTTGAGCTATTCTGAGCTCATGCGTGACTGCAGAACACGAAGCAGAACCAGCGAATCGTGAAAAAGTATGCACTCGAAGCCGGATGAAAGTTGAGTACAACATTCAAGCGTGGCTTGGACACAGCGGTGAAAGGTTGAAACAATTTGCAAGCACAAAAGAAAAGACACTGTCGCTGCACTGCATTGGGCCACAATCCTGTTGGCTTGGCTCGGGTGTGGAGTGAATGTCGGTGATTGTGCGTGTGTGTGAAGTTGCCATTTTGCACTCGCACACACAATCGGAAAGGAAGCTCAACCTGAGACGAACCAACATTTGTGTGAACTGTGCGTCAAATGGCGACATAAAGCCAGTTAAAAACGGGGACACAACACAAAAATGTCGTTGTACAAAGCCAAGAAACATCTCACCCGCGTCGTTCACAAGTTTTATCGGTGTAGATCTACCCTTTCTTTTCTGAGACAAAAGCACCAAAAGGACACGGATGGAAGAAAAAAACATCACCCGACAACTTCGTGGGTTCCACTTTCTCAGAAAGAAATTTCAGTTTTCACTGACGTTCAAAACTGTCACGGACCAAGACTTGTCTCGCTATTTCGTGTACGAGGGTCGTCCCCAAAGATTCCTTATATTGCGCGTCATGTGCACGTAAATTTCTGCACATTGTCGATGTTTTGCAAATGAATTGACATGCTTCTTGTGCTCACTGAGGTGTTCCCTCACACCTGTGCGCTACTCATAACATGCGCATTTCCTGCCTGTCACGCAGACAGTTCATGGCATCTCTCGGATCATTCAGACATGCGGAAACTTTCTGAGAAGCAGACTGTTCTTGAGTGTCTCTCACTTTGGATTTGCACAGGATTTTCTCACTGGTTGACATGAGTATGCAGCTGCATGTTGAGCAAAGAACAAACATCAAGTTCTGCCAAAAACTTGGTTGGGGAGTGCGCAGAATATGGAGATCAATGCAGCAAGTTTATGGCAACTGTGTGCTGTCTCACACACAAGTGCGGATGTGGTTCCAGCAATTCAGTGATGGCGAGCAGGAGGTGAAAGACAAGTCCAGGACTGGTCGTCCCAAGACCAGGACTGACAAGAGTCAGCAAATAGCTGCAGCCATTGACGTGGACCAGAGGAAAACTGTCCGCCAACTTGTGCAGGAAGTGGACACATCAAAATCTTCAGTGCACAGAGTGTTGAAGAAGGACATGAACTTGTCCAAGATCGCACCCAAATTTGTGCTGCACATTCTGATGGAGAACCAATGCCGTCATCGTGTTGCACTCAGTGAACAGAACTTGTCCAGTGTCCAGGATGAGCCACATTTCTTGGATAAGATCATCACTGGTGATGAGAGTTGGGTCTCTATTTTTGAGCAGGAAACCAAAGTGGAATCATGTGAGTGGGTGGAGAGGGGACAGGCGCGACTGCACCCCATCAAAGCTCTGTGCTCTGTGAGTCCCTGGAAAGTCATGATGATTGTTTTTTATGACTCATACAGAGTACTAATGTGTCACTATGTTCCACATGGAGAAACTGTTGACAGTGACTATTATCTGGCTGTTCTGAAAGTCCTCAAGGATCACATCAGGCCCAAATGACCGGGCATGTGGGCTGGTGGAGCTGACGGGGAAACCAACTGTGACTTCCTCATTCATCACAACAATGCCTCACCACATGTGTCTGCCAAAACTTTGGGATTCTTCAAGAACATCAGACTCCTGCCCCACCCGCAGTACTCCCTGGATCTGGCACCATGTGACTTCTTTTTGTTTCCTCATTTGAAGTCAAAACTGCATGGTCGACAGTTCCCAACCATTGAAGCACTGAAGGTGGAAATCCAGCGGATCCTCAGAGTGATGGAAGGCTCAGAAACTGAACTGTTCTACAATTCAATCAGGCATTTGGCTTTCCAGTGGAAGAAGTGTGTGGCAGCAGAAGGACATTATTTTGAAGGCTGCAAGATCAACATTGACCCGGTTTCAGAGGCAGAGACATCAGGACAGTCAACCACTGACTTGTCATCTGAATCTGAGTGCGACGATTGAGCGAGACGCACATCGACCAGCTGTGTTTCACATGTCATTTTCATGTTCTTGAACTGTGCACAGAAGGATCAATATAGCTGCCAAATGTGGTCAAATGTTCAGTCTTTCATTCCTGAAAAAATCACTGAAAGTGTGAAAAATTTCCGTGTCAAAATCGCAAATATAAGGAATCTTTGGGGACTACCCTCGTATTGTACTTTGGAAATGTCAAAGAAAAATACCCAAGACCAAATTTCTCCAGGGTGCAGTGACCAGGCTTGGTTCACCAACCTCGCGAGAACTGTTTTCAAAATTTTAAAATATTTCCTTTCTCAGCGAGAACAGTGACCACCGAGGATCTTCCTGGGTCTCAGTTCTGCGCGGAAGTTCGAACCAACCTACAACAAACGAGGTGTTCACAAGAAACTCGTTGGGAGTTACTGACCCCAAGGACAGATGAACTTCAAAACAATTTTGAAAAAGTCCAGAGTCCTTGAGGGTGAATAATCCGGGTGACGTCAACAAAAGGTTGCCGCCTTTGCATTGCCAAACGGATTTCTGCTGCAACATCAGGGATCAAAGCACAAGCAAAACAGGAAACACAAAAACAGTTCACATGTTCGGTCACTCCAGGAAGTGTTTGAACGAACAAGGAGTAGTGATCAAGGCCTGTTGTTTTCGTGGCAATGAAATGAACAAATATTTGGAGGGAAAGCAACAACTTGTTTTTCAACCTTTGTTTTTCAGGGATGTCTGCTACAAAAATTTTCAAAACTCAACTGTCATGTTTCTATTCAGGTTGTGCAAAAAGAATCGAAACTCAAGACATCATTGTTGTAGTACGCAAGGAAGACCAGTCCAATGTTAGAGAATTGAAGTTCAGGTCTCTCTTGATTTGGAGCTGAGCTCAAGAAAATTCCTTGATACAACATTTTCCCGGCTTAGTTTCTACTGTGATCCACAAAGAGCCACAATCTCAACTGGCAACTGAGAAATCGCTTGTTCGTTTTCTCTGCCAAAACAAGAAGCAGTATGCAAGGCAACTGTGAGTGTGATGTTCCCCTTTGCACAACCCTTTGCAGGCCCTTTGTGTGCCTCCTTCATGCCCCTTTTTGTCATACCCCCTTCACATGCCCCCTGAATCCTGTGAGTGTTGTCAGGCAAAGTTTCAAACACACCAACCTGACAAAAATATGTCACATAATGACACAGTCAAGCCATTCATATGCTGCCCCCTCACATCACACACACCCTCCTCATGCCCCCTGTGTACCCCTTTTGGGAAACACTACAATGTGGGACATTCTGGCCAAGATGCCATTGTGGGAAAAATTTGTTGGCTTCAACCAAATATTGCTCTTGCCCCAAAGATTATCATACACTAATTTCTCCAGCAACAAAGCTCTGGAAACGTGAGTGGAACGATCTGTGCACGAAGGGGGTGCCTGGAACATCGCAGGCACAGTTGCCTTCTGCACTGCTTCTTGTTTCTTTTGGTGAGACACTGCGATCCAACACAAACCCAGAAAAGAAAGTAAGGTCAAACTGATAGAAACTAGAGTGAGCCCTGGAATGGTTTTTCTTCTTCAGCTATGGATGGAGTCATATATGATCACCCAAGACCATTGAAATTATTGGCAAAAAAAACACTGATAGTATCCGTTGCATGCAGGGAGGGTAGCATGAAGGGATGTGATGGGACATTCGAGAGACCTTGCGTGAAGATACCACATTTCCTTTTTTCGGTAACTACTACACAGTGCACACGGAAGCAGACCAAACAAACGACTGAACACCATTTGATTTGCATACCTGGACGCCACTGCTCCCATGTAAGTACACACTTTTGACAGGCACTGACACAAACCGCATCTTTACTTCAGCTATCGAATCATACGGGAACTGTTTGAAAGTTGAAATAAAGCACTCGCTCTGTTTGCGGTACAGATTTAGGGGCTGGACACAACTGTTGACTTTCGTGACCTTGCTAAATGTAGTATTTGAAAACGGGGCATTAGCGCAATACGGGGGTTTGACTTCATAAGGAATTTGAGGACAACCTATACAAATGCACCTGCCTGTTTGTACTTGACAATTCGCTTTGTTATTCACTTAGTCCTGCATGAGAGACATGCATGCCCGAGGGCAGGCATCGAAATACAAATATTCTAACTGTATTTACTGATGTGTGCATGTCCATTTTCACTGATGCAGAGCGCAAACCTATTCTGTTCGTCTGGGGATTTTCTTGCCAAAATAGTTTTTGATCTGTTCGTTGCCCTTCAAATTCTATGGAGTTCGAGGGCACCGCGGTATACTCGTTTTGTTGTGTGTGGTGCGTATTTTGTGACCATGCTGAAGTTTTCTGCGCACAGCCTGGGGCATGGTGCCAACCCAAGACATTTGCTACTCTGGAGTGCAGCAGGTGTGAGCGACTTCGTCGCCAAAACTACTGACTTCAGTGACTTGGAGGATGAGAAGAACCATCAATTCTTCACAATCGGCTTCTCTCAAAAAGAGTCGGTTCTGATTCACCGACCGCACTTGCTCTGGGTGCTCTGAAGGCGCTTTTATTGTGTTGTACGGACACGCCCAGGTACCAGCATTGATAATGTTATTACTGTACAATACGAAGCAAAATATTTACAATACGGCAAGAAGAAAGAATCATAAGCCAGGTCTACACCACCCCAACTCAACGCTACATCTCCATGCTCTTTCATGTTCACTTAGTTTGGATGTTCAAGGCCAAATTTGAATGACATCTTTGATTGAACTTCATGTTGAAATTCGAGCATTGCAAGTCATCCTAATTTGTTTGAATTTTGTAGAGGATGTTCATACATACAAAGCAGTGTGCAAGTTACGTTTTGCTTTTCACCGGAGGTAACATGATTCCTTAACTTTGAGCCAAATCAAGATTTCATAGGAATTTGCCTCAAAGGTTCCTCTCATTACAGCTATGCATAAATTTTACATTGTTTGTTGACAAGCGATTCCGAGGGTATCAAATGAAACTTGGTACACAGGACCTCGGACTTGCAGATACAAGACTCGAAGATGACCCTTGAGCTTACGAGTGTCTCCAGGTACGACTTGGGTATGATTTTCCAAACCTCTAGACAGTATTTTGTGTGACTTGGTTCTAAATTAAGCTGTGTTTTTGTACAAAATGAAATACGTTCGTGTTGACAAAGATTGGCATGCATACTCTGTAACCTGTGATTCAAGGTCCCCTGTACTTAGTGCTACCTTTTTCATGCAATGCACCCAGAAAAAACTCTGTTCTCAAGTTGAACGTTTGGGTGCCCTCGTGAATTTCGCAAAAAGAAGACAAAAAAAAACAACCGTTGAGCTGAGCGGTGTTTCAGAACACCAAGACATCACAAATGGATGAGCTTACTGTACCCTACAAATGACGAAAAGGCAATGGTCTTCCCCTCAGATGTTTAGGATTTGTCCGTGTGTCTTGACAGGGAGATGTCACTTTGACAGCTTCGTGTCTTTTTTTCAAATCGCCACTGACCCTTCCAAAACATCTTCAAGCAAACACAACTTTCGAATTCGTTGATCTTTTGGCTCTGTGAGAAGTCACCAGTTTGTTCCAACAAATTTTCTGCAATAGGTACAACTTCGAGCGGTGCAGGAGCAAAAGAGTTTTGCTGAGACACGTGTATCAAATTGGTCCGGTGCTTGGGTGAAAGAAAATTCATTTGACGCATTTGTTTCCAAATTTCTGCCAAAAATTGTGCCAGTGAATGAAGAAGCCCACCTGGTGTCCAGGTGACCAGTGCCGCAGTTCCGAATGCAGAAACAACATGAAGGCTGGCCCAAGAAGCGCGCGCGGTGCTTGACCCTCCCTGTTTTTCCCAATTTAACACAGGTGCATGAATTGGGAACCATTTCTGACCATTTTAGGAAGAGAGAGAAATCAAGCTGGTTTTCGACAAAAGTTGTTGGGTGTGGGAGAGCAACTGTCTTTCCGAAATTACAAGCAGGGAATCATTCGTTTTCAGTTGATTTCGCCCCGCCCCGCCTTTTTCTCCAAAAATAACAAGGCGAATTACTTCTGATTGTTCTTGGAAAAGGCTGATTGATCCCTTCTCTCCCCTACCCACACCAACGTTTCACACCCACAGACATGAGACACCCCAGTGACTGCAACAAACGCACCGCTCAATCGTTCGCATGCAGCGCGCAGAAAAAGCGCTCTTTCTACCACTGATGTTCGTCTGGGAACAGCTGTGTTTCAAACATTCACTGCTCTGAAGAACTTTTTCAATGTTTGGTGAACGTTTCTGACGCACTCCTTGAAAACGTTCCCTCTGAGAGAGTCACCGCGTAATTCTTCAAAGTTCAATCCGAGCATGCTTGGATAAAAACAGGTCACGCAGCCAGTAATAATTTACACCTTGATTTTCTGCAAACAAAGTGTAACAGGATTTGTTCGTCGATGAAAGATGGCTGGGATGTGTTGATAAAACCCTCACCTTTTTTGTGTCCGTGGGTTTTTTGTGTCTTCTTCTATTTTTCTTGTTCGTCTTGTGCGTGCGCCAGTGAACAAGGCTTTTCAATCAATAAATACGAGACCTATTTCCTTTTTCTTTAGTGCTTGTGCGTGTACGTGTGTGTGTGTGTGTGTGTGTGTGTGTGTGTGTGTGTGTGTTTCTGTAGGGGATTGAAGCGGGTGGAGGGTTACCCATGGGCAGTATATCCTGGCAGGTACCCGGGGACTTGGTTCCCACCCGCCAGTAGATATGGGTCAGGAGTCAGAGTTTAACAGATAATAATTTGCTGCTCTAAGTACCCAAAACATGAAAATAGAAAGCACAAGAACATGCATGCTTTCTGTTTTCATATTGTGGGCGCACCCAAGTATACTTGGACCAGCAAATTAACTTGGGTACCCACCAGGATTCCCCACCTGCCACCCACTTCAATCCCTACATTTTGCTGGGGGATTGAATGGGTGGCATTTTGATGCCCTGGGTACCAACAAGCAACTACCTGACCTGGGGCATGGGTACTTGCCATCCAAATATGGTCAACAGAAGCTGTCAATCATTGGAAATTCCCACTGTGCAAAATGTAGGGATTGAAGCGGGTAGCAGGTTACCTGTGGGTGGTAAATCCTGGTGGGTACCCAGGTATGAGGTACCCACCCACCAGCAGATGTGGGCCAGTAGAGTTTCATAGTGTTAATTTGCTGGTCCAAGTATACTTGGGTGTACTCACAATATGAAAACAGAAAGCAATGCAGATCCTTGTGCTTTCTATTTTCATGTTTTGGGTACTGAGAGCAGTAAATTATCATCTGACTCTGACTCCTGACCCATATCTTCTGGTGGGTGGGTACCAAGTACCCACCAGTACCCATGGTTAACCTACCACCTGCTTCAATCCATACATTTTGCACATCAGAAATTTCTGATGATTGACAGCTTCTGTTGACCCTATTTGGATGGTGGGTACCCGTCCCTGGGTCAGGTAGTTGCTTGCGGGTACCCGGGGCATCAAAATCCTACCCGTGCAATCCCTAGTTTCTGTGTCCGTGACGATCAACGCAAAAACAAATCTCACACCAATCAAAAGTAAAGCGTTTGCCTCGCATTGTTTGCTGGACTTTGACCAACACTTGCAGCCCTTGGATCAGCTGCTCAGAATGCACTCACACAGTTCCGTCTCCTATCGTTGAGATGGAGCACTGCAAGACTTGGTGTCGAACGATTGTGTCGTCCATCGCTTGATGAGGTGAAAATGGGCACGCTTGTGTGCTTGAAATTTTGCATTTGAACATTTGTGAGGAAACCAACATTGTTCGCGTGTGGTCGCCTGAACCCGACCCGTTCTGTACATCTTGGAAGCGTGCTTGGAAAATTCAGACATTTGTGCAAAGAATGTACGCACAGTTTGTCACCAAATCATTTTGATAAAAAGAATGGTACTCACCAACTCGGACTTTCTTTGTCAGCAATAGCACTAGGTATATGAAGATGCAGTGGAAAAATCGCATGGCGTCTTGCCTATCAACCGGTTGCTGACGAAGTTACCATGGGGATTGTGCTCATTTCTTTCCAAAATTATCAAAAAACGCGTGGTGTCGCTGAAGAATATTGTCGTCGAACAGTTTGTAGTCGGACGTGTGGTGTTCTCCTGTGGGTTTGCGGGTTTGCTCATTGTCACGCTGAGCGCGCCGGGGTGTGTTCGCGCCCGGGGGCGTCGCCGTGCCCCCGCGCGGGTGCTCGGTGCTGCTGGTGCGGGGTGTGAACGCTGCAGGGAAGCCGCCCGCATCAGCCCGCACACGCCGCATGTCCACGCGCACTCACCGGGGGTCGAGCCTCCCACCACCTCCGCACAGCGACCACACCAGGGCAACCGACCGTTCTGTTCCTTGTCAAAACCCACGCGCGCACTCAAAAAAGGGCGATTCGGTTGAAACAACAGTTGGCAATGTCCGGAAATTGCGTCCGCCTTGAAGTTGACGTGTCACCGTAAATTGAATATTTTCGGCTTCGATTGACATCAGTCACTGGTGTCCTGTACTTTCGTGTCCTCCTGCACAAAGAACGCCTACAATTGCGTGACCAAGACGACACTCGTCGGCATCAACCTTTTTGAGCTCTGGTTGACACCAGCGCCAGTCGGCCGAGGAATAGTTTTGTGTAAGAACCACTCAGGAATATCGCGGCTCACAGAAGCTGCTTTTCATTCTTCCACATTGCAGTCTGCGAATTCCAACTTTTCTCACTCCAATGACACAACAGCTTTGTTGAAAGCGAAGTATCCAGAACACGCTGGTGCAATTCATTCATCTGAGTGTGATTCACCTTCGACGTTCTTGCCGCTTCTCCCTCCCTCACTGTACGAGGAATAGAGTACCACTCCAAGCATGTCTTATTCCAGCAAGAATGTGAATGCTTCTCAGTGTAAAAATGCACATATTTCTTCTCCCCGAAGCAACTGCTGTGTACGTTCTGAGTGATCAGCACAAACAAACATAAAACTATCCAGAACAATTGTAAAATGTCAGACTGCACAAGATCCTTCTGATACACACACGCAGCAGCAAATCTTCACTTCGGCTTCACCACCCTTTTTGTAATCCGAACTAAAAACAAGCACATTTGTCAGTAGTTTTCGCTTCAATTTATTCCTTCTTCTGAAACATCCTCAGCACATTTCATGAACAAGTTCCTTTCAAGTCACCCACTGAGAAAACACGCCAAAAATTGGTCTTGCTCTCAATCATACCTCAGTGCTTTCCAATATGATGTGACGCCTGAGATAAATTTCAACCCCATGCCCAGCAGCACACGAGCGGGGATATCTCTCGGGTCGAGTGAGAGTTGGCTGTGCAGTCTATAAGTGACAGGGGCCGAGCAGCGAGTGCTCCACCTCGCTGTGCCGCAAACCGTCTCATTGGTCCCCAGGACCCCAGCACTTCTCAGTGTCACTCAACCATTTACACCAGGTCTTTCTGCTGACTCGGGCTGTGAACAGAAGAGCTCCACACACTTTCTGAATGTTGCGAGTACATGTACTGCACGTTTGGGTTGATCAAATCACACCCCTCCCCTCCCCCATCAAATATCAAGAGAGGGGGCTGCTTTTTTGCAGGATCTTTCAGAGAAACTTTTTTTCGATTTGAGCGAGAGGCCACTTTGTACGCGGTGCCAGTTCTCGTGATCATATTGATCTGGACATCAAGTACACAACAGTATACGACTGCAAAGCAGAAAGGGTCAATCAAGTGCACAGCATCACGCGCAGCAAGTGTCAGCTCACCTCAATTCCCACGATGTAGAGTCTATCACAAAACGTTGCAACCTCTTTCACAAAAGAATTATTCTGTTCAATCTGAGAAATTTTTTGAAAGTATTCTCTCAAAGAACCTGACGATCAAACACAAGACTATGATAGAATATCAGCCGCTTGCCATCCAAATCTCTTGCCTACAAAAATCACCTGTCCAGTGAAACCAATGACCATATTTTTGCTCAGTGTATTTTCCCAGTGAAGCAACTTCGCTGATTCCGTTTTCACGGGGGGGGGGGGGGAAGGGAGAGGGTGGATAAAGCAACCAAATTTGTGTTCATTTCTTGAAACAAACATAACTTTGTTGCTTTGCCCCACACGCACAAAAAAAAAAAAAAAAACACAACTTGGTTGCACACAAAAATACGCAACGAAACAAATATCAGCTCGCTCCGCGGTTGATAAAAACACGGTGCACTAGTTTTGCCAAATACAAGAACCTCAAACTTCAGAAGAGCGCCTGCAAAGAGACAAGAACTGAAACACGACATTGAAGGAGGATCTGAGTGGTATTGCACAGCAGAAAATTAGCTTTTTGTAACGTTGAAGTTCATCGTAAGTTCTGGCATACGTTTGCCTCAAACACGAGCCATCGATGTTCTTGGTTCAGCACACCGTGCAAAGTTACTCACAGAAATGTTGGAACGTTCACGTGGAGTATCTTGATTGATGGTCGCGGTAGCGGCCATCTAGGTCCCGCTGTTGGCTTAAAAACCCTTAGCATTCATGTGTGCGTCTGTCCACACTTTGGAATGTAACCTCCCACCCCCACCCCCC
>JAAUXT010022093.1_pt1 | contig 42115 bp, 40 predicted proteins | sample 7278171 | NCBI WGS metagenome assembly JAAUXT01 (sample SAMN14350112, study PRJNA611818) | marine sediment metagenome | isolation source: surface marine sediment (1.8m) | place: French Polynesia: Moorea | collected 2018-08
CATGTTTGCAGCACCAACTAGTCAGTTTTGTCGATGGAGTGGTTGACTGACCAGTCGACCAACGCAAAAATCGTAAGCAACGTGAATTGTGAGTCGACCAGCGGTGTAGACGAGGTTGTCTTACGAAAACAAGTGTCGCGTGAAAATTTGTTCCTTGTCCGCAATGTGCACAAATTTCTACGCCTTTACGTACCAATAAACCTGCTCGATGGATGTGAAAGGTCAGATCATCCAAGTGTTTTGGACTGGGAATCGACTCTGACTCACTTGGTCACAAAGAAAATCTACGTTCCTTGGCCTTTCACGTGCCCTTGTGATTCAGCGCAATCACGCCTCAGAAAACCTGAGAAATCGTGCCCGTCGTCCGTCTCAAAAAGAACACACACACGGACTTTCTGAAACTAAAAAGAAAAATGAAGTAAATCCTCTGATCAGAAATGGCTCGACCAACAGCAAGTGGAATGTCGTTGCCTCCCTCCTTTCTTTGCTGATGTACGTGGATGTCAAATTCGTTTGTCTTCAGAATTCTCTGAAAACAGCAACGCGATTGAAGTTTGTGTGTCTTCCATTTGTGAATGTGAAAATGTTGATTTGGCCCAACAACAAGTTTCATTCCTTCTCTGTTGATCAAAGAAGTGGCTGCTAATGATCATCTGCAGAACATGAAAAAAGGGGGGAAGGGAGAGCAGCGCAAAACCTGTGACATTGCTGCACAAGGATGTTGGCATTGGTTCGAAAAAAATCTTCAGTTTCGCTTGTTTGAACTTGTAGGTTGAAAGCACAAGGCATTCCATTAGACATGTTACAGAACTTGAAAATGAGTCCCAAAAGTTCATTTGAATGATTACCAATGGCACACACAAAGAGCAAGGCTGAACGGTGAAATAACGGAGCAGAAACAATCTGTAAAGTTCTGTGAAATCAGGAAAAATTCAACACCGATTCACTTCTTTGGCCTGTCGTCTGTGGAAAATCAAAACTTCCTTCAACTGAAGCCAAGTTTAGCTTGTTACCATTGGTCTGAAAGCCAAATAACTACACCTCACCGTGCAAGAGGGGAATTTGGAAGATTGATCATTGAGATCAAAGAAAAATTTTCTCGCTTGTCTCGTGCGTTGGATTCTCAAAGTCGCTCGACCTTCTCTGGAATGGGACAAAATTGGTGTCATCCATTTTTGGGTGTTTCCAAACACAGCAACGCAGACAGACTGTTGCGCTGTCAGGGTTCACTGGACTCATGAAAGGTCAAGTTCAGGTCCTCAGGTGCCACGTCGGACCAAGCCAACTGAAGTGTGGAAAAGTACAAGAGCTGAGATTCCTGAATCAAAAGTTTTGTGGATGCCAGATTCTTGTCAGCTTACAATTTCAAGCGTACAAATTTGTTGTTTGTGAGAAAGATGACGCAAAAGGACAAGCCGCTGAAGTACGTACGACCGTACGTCCACACAACCACGAAAGGAAACTCAGCACACATGTCGTAAATTTGCTTCTCTCGCCAATCATCACAATCACCACCTGTCACATTTCAGTGAAATTTCAACACAGTCCCTCACTTGATCTCGTGAGCGTTTGTTGCAAACATTCAGGTTGGCATTTGGTCTTTTCCGATGTCAGTCGAACCAAAGTCAAACCAGGATACTGCAAACATGACTCAATTTTGCAGAGCTCTCGTGCTAAACCAAGGTCACCGATAAACCTTGTTTCAAGCACTTTTTGCAGAACACACGCAGCTTGAACACGCATGCAGTGTCATTTTTGTAATATTTTCCCAGGAAGACACGCAAGGAGCAGCCCAGCGTTGTGTGTGTGTGTGTGTGTGTGTGTGTGTGTGTGTGTTTGGGGGGTTTTTTTGCTGCGCAAAATGCAGCCACTGTGGAATTGCCCTGTCACATTCGTTTGGTCAGACTTTAACAAAAGCCGCAAAAGTCAACACAGGACAAACAGCGCACGTGAGAGGACAATGTTTCAACTCCTCAGGAATTTGCTTGTTCTCACTTCAGGCAGAACAATTGCCCTCAATGTGCAACGATCAAGAGAGACCTGCTGAAAAACACAACTCAAGTTCAATTCTTCCGTTTGGTGCAACCTGTACAAACTTGATTGTTATGCGCGTCGTGATATTGAGCACAAAGGAGTTCAATGGAACACCAAGAAATAACCCCAAACGACTTCTGTGACCGTCCGCAATGCCCAAGTATGTCGACTATGTCAAGGTCTAGCTATTCTTCTCAATGCGCACAGACATTCGTGTCTCTCTGCTTGTTTTGGGCAACAAACAGGGTCACTTAAATGGGTTGCCAGCTCGCGTATGAATGAGTATGTATGAGCCATTTACGCTGCCTTTCGTGAACCAAAAATATTGTTCTTGTCAGAAACGATGCAAAAATGGCAAAGAAATGCCGCATCGACGTGTCCTCACTGACCGAAACCTCTTGCCACCCATCAAATTCGTTAGCGTCCGTATACTCTCCTGGGATTATGAAACATTTGCAGAAGTATGATCGTTGATCGCCCTTTTCACTTGCATTCTGCCTCTTCTTGGAGACTTTGTTTGATTCTCCCTTGAAAATAAATCTGACAAGGGACAGTCCTTTTTGGTAAGAACACACACCCAACCCCAGTGGATGCTCTGAGAGGACAATTCCTGGTCTTGTCATTCAAAACAAACGAGGATCGCTTACCTTCTACAACATTATTCAGCAACACACAGCCGACGAATACTCCAAAATGCAAGAAACTTCTTCGCGGCGGTGACATGTTTCTGGTGCTGATGACTGAGGGGTGAGATCGTGAGTGTCCCCTCTACCTGAGCTGATCCCGGAAAATCTCGTGCAGGCAGGTGTTCACGAGACTTGGAGAAGCACCTTTCACGGTATTGATTCTGGTGACGTAGGCAGGTGCAAAAAGGCAGCAACTGCACTGCACAAAATATCCTGCTGCTGAGATGTCTCGAAGAGTGTGTTTGTGGACAATATAGTCAGAGAAGTGTACGAGTGAGGCGCTTTGAAAGAAAATGTCTGCTCACAAGAAACAGACGTCTAATGCTTTCAAACTATGTTCCAAGTATCAACAAAAAGCCAGAGTCCTGCGCACAAAGTAAGATTGGGAAGTATTACGTTGTCAGTTAAATTTGGCGAGCTTTGGTTGGATGATTTTGGCACAAGAACAGTTACGTATCACGTGCATAGTACACGCTGAAAAAAATTGATGGATTGAACTTCGTCTTGTCCGAATGCCCACAACTGTGAATTGGCGTGAAAAAGTTCTGTTGCTCCAAAGACATCACCATACATTTATCTTGTTTCACACAAACAAAAATTGTAATTCAACACGAACGAACTTTGTTTGTGGAAAATTATATAATGCCAGAATGACTTGTCTGAAAGTGTCGCAGAATTTTTGTCATTGACTCCCGTTGATTAAGTTTGCAAAGTTTCGTTCCTCTAGCACACAAAAATTTGGACAATCATCAGAACTCACAAACACACAACACAGGGCAGAGGACATTTCAGGACACGCTGGGCACGATGACTGGTCAAATCACGATTCCCTTCCTTTTGTGCGTCAATTGCCACAGGACCGCACTTTGAAAAACAAAGGAAGGCGAAGAACAAAGAGTGTTCGGTTTGGTTGACGCAAGAAATCTGACGTTTGTTGCGCTTGTTCACGAAATGTTCCTCGTCACAAGTCAAGGAGCTGGCTGAGGCTCACCGTTGACTCTCGTCCTTCCTCCAAGCTAATTTACCCTCCCAAGTTTGTGCCGTACAAGGCACAAATGCTTTCGGTCCCCCTTGACCAAATCCTGAATCTGCCCTTGCGTGTTTTCATGCCTCGCACCCACGAACAGTGAGAATGAAAGCTGTTGGGTGGGAGTGCAGGCGTAATTAATCATCTCTGGAGAAAGCAATCCAGGGTCACTTTTTGGGATGGGGTTCATGTGTCGATTGAAAACATGACTCCGGGTGGTTTGAAAATGAACCGAGTTACGCCAGGTCAGTGAACTTAACAAAAAGGAGAAATGATCCTTGATGCATTTGTGCGGCAGGCCATTCAAATTTCCAATCCAGTTGTGAAGAACGGAGAGTATTTTGTCTCGTCAGCTGAATATCGACTGTGTGCACATTTGGACAGAGATGAGTGCGTGCGTGCTGAACATAACCAGTGTTGATTGACTTTGCCCGACTGTGACTTGTGTGACTTTTTTATTTCACAAAAAGCAAGTCGATCTACATGTTGGTAAAACTTTGTGCGCGGTTTGTCGGTTTGCACCTGACAAAGCACTTGTCGTGAAAGGCGAAGCGAATTGAAGCTCGGTGTTCGTGAACATCCGGATCAAAGCTGCGTGAAGCCTCCGAGTCCTCCGCGCTCTCACTGGGTCCGCTCTTGGGCTGTTGTCAGAACATCTGGGAGGGCGAAGGGTGCTTCGAAAGCAACCTCAAAAAAGCAGTTCTAAAAATCCCCAGAAATGTCAAAATATAACTGCAAAATGTGCAATGATCCAAACACTGCTTTTTCAACACAATCCTTTGTTTTCGCTGACGCACCTGTGTACCTGTACACGTTCAGGTTGAACACAATGAAAAAGCGTGGAAAACAATTGCACCCACGTCATGTGGTGTATCACTTGCACAGAAAGGCACCTTCGTGCTTTCTCCTGAACCGCCTGAACGAAACTGAAGGTGTGCACTTTCTGTGCGGTTAGTTGTGTCGTGGTTTCTTCCCTCCGGACGCACTTGTCGGTTGAAAGCTCTCCACTGCATGACATCTCAGCCATGCTTCCAGGCACCATGTCCACTTTCGGTTGAGTGCGGCTTTTGATTTCGCATCAGACACACCAAATTAATACTGAAGCCAAATATATTCAGAACTTTTCTCCGCCGTTATTTCGGGACCAACCGAAACAACGTCACTGACAGACACAACACGAGAATGGAACTCTTGTTCGACAGCCTGGCGGAACTGGACTCTGCAACAACAACGTGAGAACCTTGTCACAAATGAACATTGCCTTTGAACGGCGACAATGGAATAATGGATATATATACGCATCCATTTTTTGAACAAACGTACTCTTTGGCAAACCTTCACGAAGACAAATCGCATACGTACTGACTTGGGTGGAGCCTCCCACATCTTGCTCGCCCTGGTCAGAATTGGTAGCTTGACCTTGGTCTTTAGTTCTGTTTTTGTCCTTTCTACTTTCGTCTTCGGCTTCAGGGTTGGAAGGTTGTTCAGTCGTAGCTGCGTCTGGAAAGAAAAGAAAAGAAAAGAAGAGGGACGATGTTCACCGGTACTTGAAAATATTGTTGAAAAAACTCATGCGTGTGAAAACCGACAGACATTACCTGGACGCCTGATTCTGGGTGTGTCTGGTCTTCCCTGAAATAACGGAAACATTTCGTCAATGTCCAATCCCTGAACAGGACATGTTTCCTGCAATTGAGAAGACAATAAGTCGTACCCAGTCAGGCTGCTCCGTGTCGGGGTCGGGAGGTGATGTTGGACACTCGAGGCGCCGAGTCGTCTCGATGGACCCAGAAGACTCCGCCGTCCATGTCTCCTCACTGTCCGAACAATCTGCAGAAAACCACGATCAACAGTTGGGTTGGCGGAGCTGCAGTGCATGAAATAAACTCACATCACTGTGCAATTGTCAAACAGTGGCTTACTGGTGGCGCTCACAAAGCAGACCCAAATTTATGCCAAAACAAAAGAGAAGCATGGGGATGAGACTTGTGCAACTCACCTGTGGTGGAGCAGAGCCTGATGCGGAAGTTGTAGGGGAACGCGACCTCCTCGAACAGCTGCGAGTCGCACTTGTGGAACTTCTCCTTCATCTTCTCCGAGAACACCGTGTTCTCACTGAAGTCACAACCAAAACAAACTCATTCACGAGACGCATTCAGGATGGCGCAACTTGCCCGTGCAGGTAGGAGCCTGCAGCCGAGATGATTGTCGTTGCACATTTGTTTTCCGACAAAAGCAACAAAAAATACTCGTGGGTATCATTTGCTAGAAAGGAAACGAGGATCAGGCGTGCTTGTTGTGCCCAACAGAAGTTTCTTGCCTGAAGCTGAATGTGGAAGGCACAGGCATGCGCTTGTTTTGGTCTGGGACATGCAGTCCAAGTCTGTAGTGTGGTTGAAGGAAAACGACCTCGTCGTCTGTCAGCAGCACCTGAACAGGAATGAAGTCGTTTGGAATTCAGTCGGAAAATCGTCATCTCACTGCTTGTTTGTTTTCCTCGCCATCACACACCTCCAACTGAGCTGTGTAGCCTTCGCCAGTGACATGTTTGCTGGTTGTTTGTTTTTTGGATCCACGTTGTACGAATTTGTGTTTTGCGTTGTCGAAGGATCATTATTTCGAAAACTCGGAAGTGGGCAATTTTTCCATACAACAGCCAAGCCCCTTCAAAATTCTAAAAGTGCCGGAAACTCACTTGTCTCCTGTACCCTCCTCCGGAGTTTTCGTCCGGCATGATTTCCTTGCTCCAGATGAGTCTGAACTCCCTGTTGCCCACGAGCTCCCACAGGTGCAGGTGGAACAGCGTGTCGTCGCACAGGTAGAACTCGACGGCCCTGACGACGCGGGGAAGGAAGCTGCGGTGCTCCTCCAGCATGATGCGACCCCCCGCCGCGTGCAGGGAACCGACCCGACACTCGTCTGAAACAAGCCAAGCGCACGTTCAACTGTGGTTCCTGAAGGTCTTGAGGAGTTTTTCTTTTGTCGCCGTCAAGGGTCCGATTCGGGAGTTGGTACAACCTGTCAAGGTTGAGGTCCACAGCAAAATATTTTTGGCCTTGAGTGTATTTTTACAATTTACTTTGGTCTGTTTGAGTAGTTCTAAAAAATCTCATTGACTCAAAATCCACGTGGTTCTTTTGTGGCTGATTGGCTGATTGCCTGTAAACGTGGGTTCTGTTTTTCTGATTGACGAAGTGCTTGTTCGGTGTGACAAGCATTCACTATGACAAGCAGCCAGATGCTCGTTTTGTTGCGATGCTTTCCGAACCAAAAATGTGTTCAAACCCAAAGGTAAAATTCACTTCAAAGATTGCAATTTTCAAAAGTTTTTGAGGCAGAAATTCAACTGAAGTAGCAAAATTTACAAAAGTGTTTGAGAAAATTTGAGCGAAAGGCATCCACAAAAGAAGAAAATTGAGAAACCAGAATGTTGAAGACCGATTTCAGACATCATGAAAACACGAGATTTGCAAAAGGGAAAGAGAAAGTCGTCTAATTGTAAAAGCTTGACACATGAGACCATTGAGCCCTGCATCATGACACTGCAATGGCATGACGGCCACACACAGAATGTGTTGAACATTATCTTACCAAGAGCCACACCCGGCGAGTCTACAAACACAATTTTTCCTGTAATCACGTTGCTGAAGCTGTCATGCAAAAAGCGCACACAACAATTTTGCCTGCACTCAACCAGCTGTGATCAAGCTCTTCTGGAAACAAAGATTCTCGTTTCACGGTTGGGAGTGATGTTCAGCGTGGAACTGATTCCATGTCAAATCAGATGGATATTTTTTTGCTTTGCTAAACAGTCAAAAGCAGTAAGATTGCAATGAGAGAGGGAAACGTTCCAGAGGACCTGTCTTTCTTCAAGGCGTCCAAAAATGACCATTTTGTGCTCCACAACCGTCTCAAGTGGAGCACAACACATGGAGTCTGCTCAACAAAAAAGAGTCCCTTTTGTCACCTTACCAAAAACCTTTGAAGAAAAGCTGTTGAAAACCGAAGCAGTGTTGTGTTTTGTTGAACTTCACTGTGCGCACAACTGAGCTCCACGCCCCTCATCCCAAAATGAACTGTTTTGCGCGAGAAGCGCTTCACCTGGAGGAGCATCGGTGAAGTTGTTGCGATTTTCCAGGTTCGGCTCCATTTCCTCGTACGAGCGAATCAACTCTTCTTCTGATGGACACTCTGCAGAGACAGGGCAAGAGGCCGTAAAAACAGGTCTTGGTTCAAATATGGCTCACAGTTGAGGACAATGTATCATGTGCCTTTCTTTGCGAACCGCACCTTCCTTCGCGCAGAACCAGACATCGAAGAAGATGGGACGCTTGAGCTCGTCGAACATCCGCGTTCCCCCGTCACTGCTCATCGTGATGGTGCTCGTGTTCACAGACAACACTGCAAAAGAAACAAGAGTTTGACATTTGATTTTTGTGGCTTACCAACCGGTTGTGACAATGCGTGAAGGCTGAACGACACTCGTCCGAAAGTCTGGTTCCCCAGCGGAGTCCGTGGAATGACACGTTTTCAATTGGTCAGATCTTCGCGCCAATATTGCTTCAATTCATCTGAGTCCCGAGATTCTGGGACGTGCATGTCTCACCCGACTGCCTGCCTGTGCGATGCTCCGTGTCGAATATCGAGTCGACAGGGAAGGTTCCGCGGGCCGTCAGTCCGTAGCGGTAGGTGGAGCGCAGCTGGAAGCGATCGTCCTCGGGCACCGGGAACTGACGGGAGAATGTGAGCAACGTGAACAAACGTCGGAGTTCCCGTTCCTTTTCTGGGATTTCGGAGCACATTTTGCCTATTCTTCTGTGTCCCAGGTCAGAGACCGTCTCAAACAAATTGGCTGATGTAGGTTCATGAGCTGCGCCTTTTTCATGAGATCAGGACCCAACGTGAGGTCAGGCTGAATTCCTCTGTTTTCTTGTGTGATAACATTTGTGTCTGAGTTCGCAAACAGAGGCCTTGTGACATACCACTTGGACTTGTCCCAGGTAGGCGGCATCGGGAAGCAATTCCCTCTGCCACAGAAGTTGGTACCGGTTCCTGCCTTGGGGGTTCCAGACCTGAAAATATCATGCACGGGAGCTTTGTTTATGATTTCGTAATTACTTGGAAAGCAAATGTGTTCGAGAGAACAAGAACAAAAAGAAATCAGACATCAAATTTTCATTGCAAACATCGTTCACTGAAAGCCACGTGATCTGCAAAACAGATTGGTTTGGTTCTGTCAACGACATTTGATATTGATTCCTCAATGCAACGTGACGGATGATAAAATATTCATACTGTGTTGGAAAGGACACAAGTCACAGTTGGCTGCTCTTGCTTTGTGGTTTCACAGAAGAGTTCTGAGCTGATGAACCCAGAAAGAAAGTGTGACAGCAAAAAAGTCTTTGGCCGTGAGCCTCACATTCGTTGAGGCATTGCTGCAGGCATAAACAAAATATCAGGAACTTCAAGGGACATGTGAACCACACACGACTGTGAACCTCGTTTTCACCTTGGGCTGATTGGTCGTGTCCCATCGCTCTTGCCACAGCTCGAGACGCCCAATTCTTGTGGGACTTGGGAGGGTTCTGAAGAACACGCACCTGCACGATGACTGGCTCGGCTGTGCAGAAGCGCGCTCCGATGTACCTGAGCGGCTCGAGGGCGGGCAGCGGGCGCGTCGCCTCGATCCAGCTGCGCCGCCCCGAGTCCACCGCAGACCCCCGACAGTCACCTGCGATGACATCCCAGCCAACCATGTCACAGAGGGCGGGAAAAGAAGGTCTGTCTGTCTGTCTGTCTGTCTGTCTGTCTGTCTGTCTGTCTGTCTGTTTTCTTCTTTCTTTTTTCTTTCTTTCTTTCTTTCTTTCTGACGCTTTTTTCCCCACTTACGAGTGCGGAAATCTGTACTTCGCCGTTCTGCTTTCTACATCTTTTTCTGGCGTCAGGTTTTGTTTGTGTCGTTTGTCAAATTCCATGGTTTGAGACTTGCTTGCTTTGGCTGACGATGAGTCACTCAGAAAGCACGGCAAAGGAAAATACAAAGACAGCTACGTACCTGCGAATCCTGTCGAAAACCAAAGCGGTAGAAAGACGAGACACTGCACGAGTTCCCTTTGCAGATGCATGCTGCCGTTGTGTCGCGTTTTGAGACAGGAATGGCACAACGCTATGCCAAGAACCAAACAGGACTTTTGGAATCCATGTTTTCTTCACCGAGCGTTACCATTTTCTTGGCACCTGCAATGACAACAACCGCCACAAATAATTGTCAGCAAGGATTTAAGGACGGCGAACATCACGTCTCAAATCGACCAGATAATCCCAAGATTTACGTGCTGCAAAATTTTTCAGTAATTGCCCCTTGACAAGGCAAGATTGTTTCCCTGTCAGTTATGAAATATGAGGGCACAATCAGTGACGTTACCAAAAAAATGGTGTCTTTGTGATGATCCTCTGTGCCTGTACGCGATTCAAATTTCACTTGTTTTCTTAGAGCTGAAGCGGGTCACATGGATCTTCTTTACTCTTTTCGCGTTTTTCCCTCACACAAGTTGTTTGCCAATGCACTTTTTTGTTTCTGCCTTTTCGTTTTCAGATTCTTGCTTTTGGTTTTCTGTTCTATTTTGAGCGTGTCCAGAACTCAACGCACCGCTGACAAGATGACAGAAATCATTGCAGCGTGTTTCAGAATTTGACGCAAACAATGCGTTCCGTTTTCTCCGAACGTGACATCTGGGCCTGACTGATGCTGCATTGACGCTTCGATTGTTGCAGGGGGATCAAACGCTTCACTCCCTGTTCGACAAGGCATCTGCCCCTTCTCCCAAATGGAGGAGTTACCCACTCCGAATCTTTTGGCGAACAACGCAGCGCATACCATGAAAATGCACTGCCTCTTTGGACCGACGGAAACGGTTTGGGAAGCGAGTCTCAACGTCCAAACATTTGGAAACTGTTCGTGTTTCCTACTTTGTGCGCACGCCTTTGGGACACAACTTTCATAAATTTCCTCAATCATCACCACCACTCAGCCATCAAATATGCCAAACGAAGAACTTCTTGGAATACAGAGAATAAATGACGTTGGAAAAAAGTGTGAGGTTGTCGTTCACCGAATCACTCTTCACATTTGAGACCGGTGTTGTGTTGCCAATAATCATCTGCGGGAGGAGGCTTGTTTACACAGTACTCAATAATTCAATCAAACACATTTTTGCGATCGACATCGAGTCCAATTCGCTCACACACTGTCATAGATTGGATCACACGAGAACAAGCTTCTTCAACTTTGGCAAAAACGCTCTCTGGGACTTCCCCACCAGGAGTCTTTCAAAATTCAACATTCTTTCCAAGCCAAAATCACGAAAACTACATCGTTTGGTGATTTAGTATTTGCTTGGAGGACATAGTTGTGGTTCTTCTTGTCCTGAAATGCCAATCACGCAACAACAATCAAGAAAGTTTTATCCTCGTACTTACGCCTTCTTGTGCTCAAATGTGGATTCATTTGCTTCAGCCAATTCGAATGCATCAAATTGTTGTCCCTCTGAAGAGAATAGAAGACCGATTATAGCCTCTGTGTGCTGCAAGAAATCCGAGAAGTTCAGCTGTTCTTCGAATCAGTTGTGCGTCTCATTATTGTTTTGTCCACAAACTTTTCCTTTTCATATCCGCAGTCAGTTTGTCGATGTTGCGTGGAATTTGATGTGCTAACTGTACATGTGTGGCATCTCTGCATGCGTATCGATGAATCACGCTCACAGCAATATTATCCTGAAAATTACCAGCTCAGGCTGCAAAAAAGTCCCGCAGGTTGCAAACTCAGTTTGGATGAGTGACTCCCAATGGGGGGAATGACACGAGGCCCAGGTTTGGCGCACGCAGTCGTACAAAACGTCAACACAGCAGCAAGGCGATCTCGTGCAAATGTTTCCAAAAGCGTCTTTGTTCGTGTTTTGCTGTTGAGCCGTGATCGTCACGTTCACTTCTTGTGTACTGTTCGCAGATCTACACAACGTTGAAATTGGAAGATTCTCGCACCGTCCTCAAGATCACCCAAGGCTCCTTCTGATGTCATCTGAAACGTCCCGGCAACACTTTACCCTGATTGCAATGGTTTGCAGCGCTTTTCTCTCTGGCCAAAACTGTCATCAGTCTAAAGCTGCGACAAACGACAGAGGCTTGCGTGCTGGGAGACTTCGCACGCAGAAGCGTGCATGACCGTGCACGTCGCACGCGCCGTCAATTCCATCAATACTGCGCCGTACATACTAATTGTGCACGCGCATCGTAGTCTATTCATCGGGGACAATGACTCCTCGAGTACCTCGAGCAGCTGCTACGTGCGACACAAGCAGATGAGATCGAGATGGATCTGTTATGACCCAGGTGCATTGACCCTGCATTATTTCGCACTTGAACAACAAATTTCGATGTCAACAACAAAACAATGAATTTGTAACGCGTCCCACTTCTCCTGTGACCCATTCATTAGTGTGTGACCCTGCGGCTTCCCTTTCAGGTGATACACTCTACTGCTCCTACTCTGACCACTTCCAGAATCGATCATTTATGTTCACTGGTGCGATCATATTGGTGACATGAGTCATTTCTCCACATCCAGCACGAGAAGTTTGTTCATCTTTCTCTTCAATTCCGTTGTTTTCCACTGAGGCATGAAATTTTAGTCAGTGGTTCTGCACGAAGAAAACAAAAAAGCCCGCAGACCAGCAGTTCAAACCACGATCCCTTTTTCGCGGAACGATCTTTACTCTGACACTCAGGGATAAACAAAGCCAAAAAGCCAGTCACTCACCTCCACTTGCCTGACAAAGTTGAAGCTCGCACAGCTCAAAACCGAGACAGTGTTTGTAACACATCCAAAGCGTTCGTGTGAATTCGTTCAATTCATGCCTTTGCTCTCCATGTTGATTGATACCGAGAAATCCATTGTTCTCTCAGCTTTGCCTTCCTCACGTTTGTCAACAGACTAAGGCCGGCACCTGTTCGAGATGCAGGTTTGACTGGAGAAGGAGCAGGAACACCTGGTCACGGGGATATCGATTGAAATGCGCGCATCCGCTCCTGTACCTGGGTGTGCGCACGTCAGGTCCGCTCAACACGCCGCCACATCACGCGCGGAGCGTCGCCGGATTCGGAAGGTGCACAGCAGCACATCCATAGTCATCGTCTTTGCAAAGGAATGTTCGAAATCACACGTCGAATCGAGCGATTTGTCACCAAATCCTGTACCACAGATTGATCAAGCCAACTTGACAAATCTGAAGTGAAGATGCATCTGCGGCCACATCAGAGGAAATGCTTCTCACAAAACGCCTCTCTCTGTCTGCGTTTGCAGCGCATCATGTTTCCTGAAGCCAATATGCCGACGGAATGTTTGTCAATATCTGGAGGTACAGTCTGGGTGTTGCCGCCAACACAGGAGGCTCTCACAAAAAGTACCTGTCTGTCTCCGCACATTGCTGAATCTCAGACGGTTGAAGATCTCTTTTTCATGACCAAAGCATCACGTTCATCAAATCCCAACTGTATCCACTCGTTTGAGGTTTCTGCTTGGTTTCTTTTGTCAAATTCAAGTCAGGTCGTGACATTGCACGTTGCATTCTTCAAGAAATCATGGTGTACTTGTCCTGAATTGCACCAAAAGTTCACGACAGGGAAGAGGCAAGGCATGAACCCGTGCAGACTGCCACAAGGCATATAAATTCCTAAACAGGAGCAAAGAATAACTTCGGGCACATTCTTCTGGAGATCATCAAGAGAAAAAAAAAGCCCGTGCAAAACCCAAATGAAAGGCCGCAAATATCAGACAAAATAGATTTACTCGTTTGCTCAAAATTGACGTGTAAATGACAACGTCAACAACCTTGAAATTTTCTGCACGAATTTGGTGAACGGTACTGTGTATGGTGGTGGAATGTCAGGTTTTATGAACCGTGTTTGGCCACAGATCCTGGGATTGTGCGGAGCAATTTGAGATCAAAGTCTCATGGCTCGAGGAGCTCATGTCACTCATGGCTCTTGGAACCCAACTTTTATCAGAGTCACGCACATTTTGTGTGAATTTTGTCGAAGTTTTCTTTCATTTCATTTCCATAGCAACTCAGGTCTCAAAACACTGCTTCGCCTTGTGAAGAAAAACGAAGGAATTATGGCGTGAACATCAATGAATGACCCAAAGTAGTGACAGCCACGCAAACTGAGTTTGTCAGGTGAAAATGTGCTCGTTGCATGTGGGATTTGAGTAGAATTGTTCCCCACCTGCAAATTTATTTCCCCTGTGAGTTGAATTGAGAACAAATTCCAAAGGCTATCCGTTCTCTCTAAAGTTGCGGTGGAAATGCATTTTTCATGCAATAGGCACACATTGCAGGTGAATTCTGATTGTGTAATGATTTCGATTTCACGCCTGCAAAAAGTTGTTTGTGCAACGACTCCGAGCCAGAGTGATTTTTCTGAGCTGCATAATCTTGCTTTCCGTCCTGTGCATGCAAGACGGAGAAAACAAAACACATCAATGCTCACGCTCACGAACAAAACAGGCGCCTCATACCTCCAGTATTGTGGAACGGGCTCCATGCCCACTCATGACCACATGCAAACCCTGATGGAAGAGTCTCGGCCTGCATGGATCGTCTGGAGGGTGTCCCACTGGAGAGTACTCGCCTGGCAGACTGCGGGGACACACAACACGTTCCGGTCCCAGCTGCACAGATCCGACCAAAAATCATTTGAGCATGGAACTGCCGACCCAAGATTCGAGTGAAACTCTCAGAACAGTCCCAGGGCTACTTTGAATTTCCATCTTCGGGAATCTGAACTGAACTGATCTGGTTGTTTTCAGCGAAGGGCATATGAACTGAACAGAAACCAAACGGATTGCGTCTTCTTCATGCAAATCACCTGAAAGTATCTTCTGAAAGACAGATACGAGTACACCCAAATTTGAAGGTGATCCCAGAAGTGTCGGGGAATGTCTCAGGCTTGATGGCTTTGGATTCATCAGCTTCATGAGGCGGTGTCACAACAAAGGAACTGGCAGTGTGATTCTTGTTGGATGCCTCCTCTGCAAGGAAACCAGCGCTCAAATTTAATGGCCTCAATTCTCTGTCCGAACATATATGTCGCGGCCGGCCAATTCGTGGGGTCATATCTCATTCTTGCTGAGTCCTTGATCCGCACTCGAAGCTGTCAGATTGATGTCACCCCGGATGGTGCAAGAGACGACCCATTCGGGGAACAAGAACCTCCAGCAGACCCAAAACCCGGAGGTACAGCTCGTCCTGCGCTGAAAAATGTCCGATCGAGCGCAAACACCAGTTCAGTTGGTTTTGTTTGAAGTTGATATCAGGAACTCCAGTTGGGTTTGATCCCGATCAGATCTCCCTCGGATTTATTCGAGATGAACTGGAGAACTGTCATTTTGTGTCTCTTTGCCTCGTCATTTTGAAAGTTGCACAGACCTGCCATCGCAGACGCTCACGGGAGGACTTTAGTTTGGCTGAGGTTCAATCCCAAGAACCACTGGACCATGAACTTTGAGCGATTGTGCAAAATCACCCGAGCAAAGCATGACATTTTCACAGCCATGCATAACTGTCGTCTGCGCGTCCCGTGTGTTGAATCTTGTTTGTTGACTTGCATGAAAGCAAGCAAATCGCATGCAGAACCAAAAGCCGGAAATGTGACCGACGTCCTGTGTGTGGAGAGCCGGGATGTGACTTTTCTGCCGTTTTAGGCTCGGTAAGGATGCATTTTTCTTCCTGATAGATCCACTGTTCAGTGACACGATGAATTCGTGGGCTTAACTGTTTACTTGTTGCTCCCAAATTCATGACTTCCGGTGCGGTTGCGGTTTCAATCGGCATCAAAGCTTGTGGTGAATGACTGAAGCCTTATATCTCGGAGTTTTGATCCAGTTTATGTCTCAAGTGCCGACAAAGAACGGTGATCAGCTGATTCGAACACTGAAATTTGTGTGCAGTTCGTTTGCACATTCACACAGGGTGTGTCAACGGTGCATACATGTAAACATGCACGCTTGTTGTTTTCTCCTTCTTCAATCCATTTTCTGACTAATCTCCGCAGATTTATGCAAGCGGCAGGACAGAATTTGTCATTCTTCCAGAAACAAACAGAAGTCTGTGCAGGTTGCAACTTTTTAAACCTGTGAAATCAGTTCGTTCCCCACAATTCTTGTCAAAGATGGAAACTTTTGTTGACACCACAAGTTTGTACGAGCACGAGTAAGTTCGGGCACAATTTGGAGAGTGCTGGCTTCAGCCAAAACAAACTTGTTTACTATTTTGGAATCACTTGCTTGTGCACGACTTTGTCCCACTTGTGATGCAAGAAATGAACATTGCCAGAAGGACGAGAAGAAAATTCTTTTTGAAAGTGCTCCTGGTTCCGCCTTTCCGCTGCTGGCTGTTGACCAATTTGCGGAGTGCAAAATGTTTCGTTTGACTTCTCATTCAAAATACATCCCTCAGAAGAAAGTGTTGGAACAAGGTTGATCCAGGTTTTTCAAACTAGTTGTCCAAAAAATCTCACAAAGCAAGGTTTTGTGTGTAACAAGTTTTGTGTCAGGAAAAAAGGCATTGTTGCAAAAATATTAGGAGGAAGAAAATGGATTTTCATCTGATTTCTTCAGAAGTTTGCTCAGTTGTGTGTTCACACGAACGTGCGGTACCAAAAGGGTTTGTGCACTTGCCACAAACAACCAAACCAAACAATCCCAGTTCCACTTTACGTGAAGTTTATGGCAGTGTCAAAACTCAAGATGACAAAACTGTTCAAACAACAACAAGTCGCAAGGGACAGACACTTGTATCCCGAGATCAAGCTCCGTGTCGCAGTTGCAACTACCTGTCTTGGCAGGAAGGACCCTGGATTTACTCTGCTCAGTAAATCACTACAAGATCTGAAATCGTTTCCAAAAGGGACACCGCTTTTGCACACGTTGTTCTGTTTAGAATTTTCACTTCAGTTGCGTTTATTCTGCTGACACGGACTTGGCACAGGTACTGCGATGTCTCACAGAAGATCTGATTACATGTGCGAAGGGTGTGGAACGTGTGCAGCTATTATGCAACTCAAATCCACCAAAGCTCAAATTCTTCCAGCAGAATCTTGGTCTGAATCGCCAACTCAGAACCACAAGCAACTTTTTACGTCGTGTGTAAAGGTCGGGAAAAGTTCTTGCTTCGACTCAAATTACGAGTACATTGCGTGTCAGAGCCCACGTCAAGGTTTGCTCCCGAGTTCGTTGTACATTTGATTCTGTTTGGTACACCGTACGAAAATTTCTTCGCTTCTTTCCCACGAAAGCAAGTGTCGCGGAGACCTGTCATTTGCAGCCTGTTCACTATCTTCCAGAATGTGACGAAACGTTGGCCTGAAAAACCAGCCCACTGATCTCTCCTGTCAAACGCCATGGGAGGACGTTTCAACATAAACGAGTTTCTCAACGTGAAGAAAGCCGCCGAAGAGGGCGAAAGACAAAATGGGTGAGTTTACTCAACGAACTTTTTGATGTTGTTACAAACATTTCCAGAAGTTGGACAGGGCAGTTGTTGAGAAGAGAAAACCTTTCTTCCTGCAAAAAATTGTCTGTTGGCGAAGTTGAATTGACTACAGCAAGTTGGGATGGATGCCTTCATAACTGGTGTTGTCCTTGAGGTGAAGAAATCACTGGGCGATGCACGTGTGTTGGGTGAAATTGTCCAAGGTTGCAAGTAAGTGTCCCTTTTGCAGTGGTTCTGACCTGGCGGACCGAGATTCGGATGAAGACACGACGGTGGAGGAGGAGGAGAGTCTGGAGCAATGGGTGCTCATCCAGAAAGAGGCCTTCACCAACTGGTGCAATGACAAGCTCAAAGCGAAGGGCGTCGTTATTCACGACGTCAAGTATGACTTCAGGTGAGGAGGTTCTCACGGGACGCCATTCCATGCGAAACAATTTCATGCTCAGTCCTGGGATCTGTACCTGGTTTCTTTATTCATCATTTCAATGGACGGATTTTGCGCGTTTACTCTGAGATACTCTTTCATCAGGTTGGCTTGGCGTACAAAGAACATCCTGTGGCCCCAAGTTTGAAGGGGGATTTTGTTGCTTGCTTACAGAGACGGCTCGAGCCTGTGCAAGCTGATGGAGGTTCTGCGCAACAAGCCGCTGCGCGGGAAGGTCGCGTCCAGGGCGCGACTCAACTGGGTCACGGCGAACGGCAACATCACTCTGGCGATGAACGCGATGCGCGAGGACGGCATCAAAATGGTCAACATCGGTCAGTTGAGGAGTCACGGTTTCTTCTCTCTTCCTCATCTCCATTGTGGTCAAGTGATTTTGTTCATCGTGTTTTGGTGCCTGTGACTTGTCCCAGTGTGGGGGTCTTCAAACCATTTGATCTGAATACTTCTGAGTTTGGACTGCATCGTATGCAACTTGTGACCAGGTCCCGAGGACGTTGTGTCGGGCAACACGAAGCTGATCCTGGGCATGGTGTGGCTGTTGATCCGTCGCTACCAGATCGGCTCGCAGACGAAGGTGCCGCCGAAGCGCCTCATGCTCGCCTGGATCAACGCTGTGCTCCATCCGCATATCTCCGTCTCAAACTTCTCCACGGATTGGAACGACGGCCGCGCTCTCCAGTGTGTACTCGTGCTTTCTTTTGTGATTTGGGTTTGGTGCAAAATGTCAACACGGTGACCCAAAGGAGGCAGATTCGTCTTGAACTCTGAGACCGGAAAAGTTTCCAAAAACACTCGTGGCAGCACACGAGCAAGGAAGGCTGTGAGAAACGTCTGAAAGAACCGTCGATTGAAAAACACAACAGACAGTCTCGTGTACACATAGTTTCCTGATTCTTGCAGAGGTGTGATAGAGTACTGCAGACCAGGAACCTGCCCTGAGTGGTGGCAACTCAACACAAACAACAGGCACGTGACATTTTATCTTGCCGATCCAAAAACTGACACATCGTCTGCAGGTGTTTGCCAAGATTTCACACGGTTCCAGTTCAGTTTCTTCCGAACAACAGCCCGTTGGTTCAGATGTTTGTACGCAAGGTTGATGTGTGTGACTTGTGCGAAACTTCGCCAAGCCAATCGTTTTGGGTGGCAAAGTTCCTGTGACAGTGAGCAATTTCGTCGCATTTGCGTCAGGCTTGTTTCTCCGAGTGATTTCTGGGGGTGCCTGAACTGAACGTTTCCTACAGCCAAAAGAAACGGAGTCTGGTTATTTTTTGTGTGAACGACAATCAAGAAAAACTACAGAAAGTGGATACTTGCAGTTCTTTGTCCTTCGACACGATCTCCGTTCGGATCCGAACAGTTCCACCTGAGGTCATGGTTCTAAGTTCCTTTTTTCTGCCCTGGACTGTTCTGGAGTGGGGGTCTCAGACAACAAAAGTCACCAGATTCGGCCACAAGTCAAACAGAGGACACCAGGAAAACCCTCAATGCAAAAGAACTGTTTTGTCTGACGAATTCAACAGACTCCCCCTCGCATGTGTTACAGAGTTGCAAACTGTGGGACAGGGCTGGACCTGGCCTTCCAACACTTCGGCATCCCCCGGATCGTCTCTCCTGAACACCTCGCCTCCGTCGAGATGGACGAACTGTCAGGAATGACGTACATGTCGTACTTCATGTCAGGTTCGTTTTCAGATTTTTGAGCAAATTTTGCTTCCTTCGCAGGTTCAGGAAATGCAAAGTCTTCTGCTTTGAAAAGCAACAAAATCTCAACCAAAATGTTAAATTCCATTAGACGGACAGAGTTCTCTTTCATTGCGGTTGTTGTAGATCTACTTGGAGAACGTTACTTTTCGCCTTCCAACAGAACACATTTGAATCCCTTTGTTGCAGTTGGCGCCTGCGGGTACCAAGCAACACTTGACTGGGTCCAGAAAAGTATCAGTCCAGTACCTGTCTCAAATTTCGATGTGAGTGCTTCCAGTGGTACAAAGTTCTCATCTTTGCGTGAGTCAGGCGTGTGATAAGTTTGCTCTTGACAAAAAAATGCATTCACCACTCAGACTGACTGGAACAGCGGTCTGATCGCCTCGGCCCTGGTCACGGTTCTTGGAGCCAACGTCGGTTGGCCGAACATCGACACGACAGAAAATATCAGCGCTTGCCGAAGAGGTGAGGGTTGTACTCATAGACAAGGCTTCTCAGGAGCAACGAACCTGCTTGGCTTCAAGATCTCCTTGGGCACCACAACCGATGCTATCTGATGTTTTTGAAGTCACGAATTGCATCCGCTTGTGTCTCTTTTCAGCGATCTACGTGTCAGTGAATGAGTTTGGATTGCCAGTTGGAAAATTTTTGTCCGAGAAAGAAATGGTCAATCCTGAGGTGGACCACATCGGTAAGATTGTTGAAAACAGCCTTTTCATTTTCATCTTGTTGGGTCAGAACTTTCTGACATTGATGGTCTTTTGCTCCCTTTGTGCTCCTTTAGAATCTACCTGTTCGAATCAGGATTGATTTGTGGGAAATAAAGGAATGATTTTATTGCAGAGATCATGGCGTATGCCGCGTGGCATCGGAACGGACCGAACACACGGGTGAAGATCCAGCGTCCCTCCGGCGTCAACTTCCCGACACCGACTCCGGTCGTCGTCCCGAAACATGTGCCCCCGGTGACGCCTGCTCCCAGGGTCGAGGAGAGGCTCAGCGCAATCCAGGTGAGCAAATTCACTCCATGGTTTTGATAGTGAACATTTATTGAATGTTTTCCGCAAGACGGAAGCCAGCAGGAACGTGGGCACAACTGACCATGATGCGTGACATCACACTGGTATTCAGGTGCAAACCAAGGGTTTTTGTCCAAGTTCAGTCATGTTTACGTTGAGCTTGACAGTTGCGCGAGAAGCATCTCTTGTGACCTGCAGGAGGAGCAGGACGCTTTGGACGCAGGTCGCGCCGTCAGGTTCGCTCCGCTTCCGCCGCCGCCGCCCACCCCACCCGTGAGTGTTCAAATCAAATTCAAGGACCAGTGACAGATTCCAACAACAGTGACAACATCCTGATCGTTTGTGAGATTCTGGTGCAGGCAGTGTTGTTGTGGTTGTAGCTGTTGGAGGACGATCCGGAGCCCGACGTGGACCTCGAACTCATCATGGGCGACGTGCTGCCGCTGTGGCACGTCGTGTCCGCCGAGGTGCGTTGCCCGGGCCACGGTAACTCCGCCACGACCATCAGCAATGATGGGATGCGGGTCCTTTGGTTTTGGGGCTGAGTCTGACCAGAAATAGAAAACAAGATGCACAAAGATACCACGACGTAGGACTCACAATCCGAAGAAACATCACCAGATTGCTATCTCTTCCTCAGATCCACGTTCACAAGCGCTCTTCGGACACGATAAGTCGCGCGGAGCACGTGACCGGCGAGTTCACGCTGCCGTCCGGAGAGACGCAGGAGGCCGAGATCTTCATGCTCGCAGACGGCAAATACAACCTGACCTTCCAGCCGGACGAGCCGGGTGAGAGAATCAAAAACGCTTCGATGATTTTTCCTCTGGGTGACTCCTTCGACACAACAAAGCAAAACTGAATGATCGTACTCAGGCGCACTTTTGAAAAAGCCCAGTCGTGGGTCCCTGTGTTTCCCCGTCACATTGCTTCATCGTAAATTTCCCCTCGCTCGCTGCAGGGACGTGGTTCCTCGAGCTGCTGCACCGCGGGGAGCGCACGCGCGACCTGCCCTGGAGAATCCTCGTCGTCGACCCCGCCGCAGCGCGCATCCAGCGAGACATGTTCGAACCTCATGCTGTCGACCAAAAGTACATTTTCAAAGGTGAGGTCACAAGCTGGAAAATGTTCATGCATGGTTCTGGTACTTTTTTGTGAAACTGGAACGCACAGTTGAACAGCTCTGAAATCGATGGCGTTTGTGACTTCTGTTTCCACAACATGGACTGCCCGTTTCAGTTGATTTGTCCGAGTTGAATCACGACAGCATCGACGTGAGAGTGGAGAGTATGGGAGAACTAGTCCCTTACCAGGTGAGCAGAGTTTTACAGTCAGGTCATTTTGAAGCAAACTTATTGAGCTACCCTCAGCAAGGAGTGGCCAGTTACATGACTGTTCTGATCGTGCAACCGTTTCAAGTGTTTCGTGGCATTGCGTGGCTTCATACACTGCTGATTTCGGGAGAACGTAGGAACATTGTTTCTGTTTGACACTGACACAGGCAATCAGGCAATTTCACACACAAGGCAACAAAACCTTGTCTTTTCAGGTCACACAGAAGATGACAAACATCGACTCGCAGCTTGTCAGCTTCACACCCAGAACAGCCGCTATGTACACCATTTCAGTCAAGTGCCTTGACAAGCACATCACAGGTTGGTCAAGGTTGATGTTTCCGAAAGAACATTTGCCACTTTCCGCTTCTGTTTTTGTAGTGATGTTCGTGCTGGTGAAGAGCTTCAACGTTGTTCATTCACGAACAGGGTCGCCATTTGAGTTGATGGCGAGCGTGCGTTCTTCTGACAACGAGGATGACACGTCAGAGCCAACAACACCCACAGTCGTCACACCTACAATCGTCGTGGAAACGCCTCCCAGTCCCGTGGACGTGAACCCGCCCTCTCCTCCACCTTCTCCCACGCCTTCTCCTGTTCCAACTCCTGTGTCTCACCCCACGCCCTCCCCTGTTCCTTCTCCGGTATCTCATCCCTCACCCTCCCCTGTCCCCTCCCCAACGCCTGCCCGGACACCCGCCCCGCGATTACCAGCCTTCAATGGCATTTCAATAACTCCCGCAATTACTCCGACCATAACAGCCGTCCCCACCGCAAGCCTGTCTCGTAGGCCCGCCCCTGGTCCCCCACCGTTGGTCACCATCACCAAGGCGTCCCACACACCTGGTCCGTCCTCGATTCCGCCGCTGCTACACCCCGCCGCAGCCGAACCGGTGTTCGCGACGGGGTTGGGGCTGCGCGAGGCTCGGGAGGGGGTACAGGCCAAATTCAAAGTGGACGTGTCCAGGGAGCCCGGCAAGATGTTGGAAGTCGACATCAGAGGTGCGTGTTCTTGACGACATGTATGAAACACCCATACATCTGCCAAACAATCAGATTTGGATTGCTCAAGAATTTGTCCTTTTGGCAAACACAATCAACCCGACTGGGCTGATACATCGTCGAAAAGCACGAGCAGATTTCCAACCCAATTGAGCAAAACTGTCTCCTTAGCATGGCACTGAGGTTGAGATCATGATTTTTAGAACACATGTGTTTCGCTATCAAACCAGTGGTGAAGCGCTCCGCGAATGGCACACCTGTTAGCGCAAAACCGACGCCGTCATCATTTCTGATCCACATGTGAATAGCACTGATCCTCATCACGTTCTGCCAACATCGACACAGCATTTCAATATTTGCTTCAATATTTGTGCGAGACAGACACCACAAGTGATTCAAAGCTGCTTGCACTTTGGTCAGATGCAAGAGTTCGTTCATGCTTTCTAAATGTCCCCATCCAAAACGTTTGACGAAGTGAAATGCAGCCTTGAATTTGAGGGAAGCCAAGCTTTGCCAAAAAAGAAGTGTCGCATACTCTGGCCTGGGTCCTTGAGGTCTGGGACCCTGGCCACTGAATTTTGTTTTCAGTTTTCTTGTGAACTTCTGCAGATCAGATGTCTGTCATTCGTAACAGTCGTCACATCGCTCTTTTGACCCACATTGGTTCTCTTTCAGAAAAGCCAAAACGTGATCATTTTGATCTGACTAACATCCGGATGCTGTATAAACAGTGGAACTGAGAAAAAGCAATAGAAGAAGAGAAGCTCAAAAAAAAAAAAATTGGGCCCGCATGACAACGAAGGACACATTCAACAATTCCTGATATGTTTTTCTTCAGATCCACGGAGTGTTCAGTTGCCAAGCATCATCACCAAGTCGGACAGCTGGGAGGGAGACGTCATCGAGTTCAGCGTCTTCTACACCCCCAAACAACCTGGTACGGCGTCCTGGTGTCTGACCTGAGGTCTGCGTCTCCTAAACGCACATAGCAAAAATGAAACCAGCCTCTGTTCTGAAGGAGAACTGCAAAATCCTTTTGCGGAACAAAAAATCAGATTCTCAGCTTATTTTGCACAAGTTTGTGCGTGAAGAAACAATGATCGATGTCTGTGATGGGCACAGGCAAGAACACTGTGAGCCCTCTGACTTCATCCATCAACGTTTTGTGTCGAAGAAAACAGTTTTCTTGCACGAAACATGCCCATTCCACATGACAGACAGAAAAGACCACTAGGACCCAAAAACTCCTGACGTGCTGCAATCGATTTCAGGGCGACACAGGATCTCGATCGTGTACAACGCGCACGAGATCAGCGACAGCCCGTTCCACCCGATGGTGAAGCCGGGTCGGGTCCGGGTGCTCGAACTGGACCCCATCGCTCGGCTCGGCAGGAAGCACCGCTTCTGGGGTGAGCGCTTCACGCTCCAGCTCCACGTTTGACGGCTGGGTGCGAGTTGTGACGAGGTGAAAAGTTTCAACGATGCTGAACGAGCGCGGTCGACAGCAGATTGTTGGGTCCTTTTTTGGTTCCAACAAGCGCGATCTCGAAAAATGGAGAAACATCTTCACACAGATTTTTGTTCCCTTTGTGTCAGTGGACGCGTCGGAGGCGGGAGAAGGTCAGGTGATGATCGACAGCGACCTGCCAGTCATCACGTACGACAAGCTGCAGAACAGAAAATACCAGGTGCTGTGGGAACCAAGAGCGGATTTTTTGTGGGAACACGGACGACCATTGTGGTAAAAATACAGACCCGTTGAAACACACGGTCTGAAATCCGGAAGGGTGGCGCTGTTGATCTCTGCGTGTTAATTTTCTCGAAACCAACGTGCAACAAGCAACAATTTTCGTTTTGTGCTTTGACAGCAGTCTCTGGGAATTTATCAGACTGAGTGATTGGTCAAAGAGCGCAACGTTCACGTACGAGTATCTAAGATGTCGCTCAATCTTCATCTTCTGGTTCACAGGTTGTGGTCATGCCCAAAAAGGTCGGGAGGCACGACATCAAAATCCTGCACAACGGCAAAGAGATCGATGGTACGTGATCTGAACCACCAACGGAAACTTTGAACTCACATTTCCTTTCGTTATTTTTTTGTTTACACCTTCCACTGAGAATGAAATTATAGGCATCTCAAAAACCTGGCGTGTCTGGAGCAAACCGGCACGATTACGGAGCGAATGTTCCTGAGTTTGGATTGTTTTTGTTTCATCAGGAAGTCCGTTCGTGATCGAGGTGGTGAAGGGAGACCGACCGGCGTCCAACGGACATCTGCGAGGGCCTCGAACCACAGGAAGACACACCCAGCTGCTCAGAGATGGCTTTTAGCGCAGACAGACGCACCAAAGGAACAATCATTGACACAGATCTGCACTGCACGTTCGTCAAGAACAACGTTCATGCTCGGCTTGTCGGAGTTGATGCTGTCTGTCATTCCGTGCAGTTGTCGGCAGAGACGTTCAACAGACTGATCTTGTGTTGGCATTGATTGTTTGAGTGAACAGACAATTCAATGAAACAGAAATGACAACGACAAGCAACTTCTCACTTGACATACCAGCCAAAACTTGGAGACTTGAGAAGATATCTGCTTTTGCTCGAACAATGCAACGTGTCTTCCGGGAGCTGAGTCCATTGAACCACGTACAATGTGCAAGATCTGCACCTGAACGTCTTGTGCTCGTACGAGTACGGATGTCACGTGCATGTCTTCAGACATCTTGCACCTCACTGCTTGCATATCGATTGCAACTTGCCGCTGCGGCTGTTTTCGACCAAATTGGTGCCTTGGGGTTGGTCACTTCAAACTCTAAGCACGTTCGCCACGTGTCGCGATGACGTCCTTCAAGAGAAAGGTTCATGAGACGACACGTTGGTTGCTCCAGGGTTGATCAGAGGACGGGCATGATCTCGGTGGAGAGCTCTGGCCACAGCTTTGAAAGTTAGTTGGACACTGGATTGGAGAAAGGCATCCAGCTTGGGAATGTAACCTCCTGTGATTCAAAGTTGTCACTTTGCTGAACAACACGTGTGGGTTGTTGTGTGCGTCCCGCTTTCTGTTTTTGAAGAAGTGAAGCTTATTCTTTGTTGGAGCTCAGGGTTATTTTGTCCACACCCGGCTGCTTTCCAAATCCAGAGATATGAATTGAACTTTTGTGTGTGTGTGTGTGTGTGTGTGTGTGTGTGTGTGTGTGTGTGTGTGTGTGTGTGAAAACCGGTTTTGCAGCAAAATAACTGCAATGACACTGATCAATGGAAAGGCGTTTGTTGCGGTGCAGTTGAAGTTGGCTTCGCCATGTAATTTTTGGCCATTTCGCCTGCTTCCCTGTAATTTTGGGCCAATGAAATGCACTCCATTAAGCCAATGACATTGAGACTGTCGATTCAATTTGCCACGAGATACGTGGACGGGCCGTGTTCTCGCACAGTCAACCGCTGGTTCCGACGTCGCAAAGCCGATGGTGTCGGTCCTGGGCCCGGAGAAAAGTCGCGGTCCGGGGTCTCTTTTTCACAGCAACGAATGATTGTTGATTGGTTTGCGTGATTCTCCACTCCGCAATGCCTGGAATATGTGTAACACAAGATTGATTAAAGTGACATGCGTAATTTTGAAATGGCTGATGTACGTTCTTTACCCGTTCCCGAAACAAAGAAAGATTCACAAAGCTTTGAATGCTGGGGTGTTCTAAGAGGTTTTGGAGAATCTCCTGGTATCTTCGTCAGTGAAAACACAGAGAACAACGTTCGTGTTTCTATGATTTCCCGAAGTCGCGTCAGGTTTCAGGCTTCACATTTAGTTTTCACTCAAACACCAAATCTGACTCCCACAGGGACACAGAAATCCAATGGGACATCGCTTGCCTCCACTGATCGACGCAAGTTCATCGAAATGCACAGAGTTAATGTTCATCTCCCAAATTAAACTTGACTCCATTGTGGGAATGCTGCTCAAATACAGCGTGTTGAAAGTGTCAAAGGTTTGAAGCAGAAATGGAAGCAAGTCATGCAAGAAGGGAATGAGCACGAGCGCCGACAGCATTTGGGTGCGTTGACCAAGGATCACAGCAAACTGCAGCTGGTCTTTTCGATGACCAGAACTTGCCCCTGTATAGTTGTGAGTGTTGAATTGATCTGTGGCTGTGATATGGAAAACCAAACCCAAGGCAAAAGGGCAAAAAATTGTTTTTTATTTTCGTGCTATTGTGCTTGGCAATCTTCTGTGTGTGAAAGAATCAATCAATGTTTGAATCAATGTGAAGTGTTGTGCAGAGACCAATGAAAAGTTTTGTGAATGGCTGGCTCCCCAAAATGTGTGGAGGAAATAAATTCTCCTGACTTCCCGCCGCTCCAAAGTCGTTCTACAATTATGTATTGACAACTTTCTACGGGGGAGAAATGGGAATCCATCGCCATCCATAATCATTATGTGCAGCTCAGGTTGATTTGGGACACAAAACTGTGGAACCAAACCTCACTCGCTGCAGGAGAATGCAACACTCACTCAGGTGTTGTAGTCATTGGGAAACTGCAAAGTAGTTGTCTTGTCTGTCGATCACGGGCAGCATTTTTTTCGAGGTTGATGTACAGAACAGCTGTCATCCAAATACGAGTACTGATAAAAATTGCAGCTGCGAATAGAAATAAAAAAAACTCGTCCAGGATGATCAATCGACAACCTGGAAAGTGTGTCAACAGGAAACAGTTTTGTCAATTGCGTCGAAAAACTCGAATTTCATTCACATCCTAGTGTACTGGTAAATGAAGGGATGTATTGTTGAGTTTTTTGTTGGCAGTCTATGTCCAGGTGCAAACATCACACACAGCAAGGCGATTCACAGAGTTTAGCCAGGATAGCCGAGAAACAGCTTCAGGGCTTCAGGACCACACGGTTTCAGCAAGCTTTACTTCGTGGCTAATGCAAGGTAATTTGTGCCTTGTGGAGATGTTAGACTCGGGGAATTGCTGTTTACTGAGACACTGATAGGAATCATTTGTGGATGACAGGCCCATCATCCCTGTGAGTTTTGAAGAAAATGCACCAGAAAGATCCACAGTCACTGCTGTGCTGGGAAGGAATGTGGAGAGAGAAGAGGCTGGATCTCCTCGCTCGTGCGTGAAACGGTGCAGTGAACACTTTCACACAAAACACTTTTGCACGCACCACTGGCTGAACAGGTCTGCCAGTCCTTTGCGTCTTTTGCAAAATGTGTATCATTGACGTCTTGGCTTGGGCGAAAAAGTTGCACTGGTCCGTCAGGATGTAGTTGAACATTTCGCAATCGCCAAAAGAACCTCTCAAAATTGTCAACTTCAAGCAGAAATGATGGAGCCAGGAGTGCTTCGAGGCGAACTGTTGGACATTCCTCACCAAACCATACCGCAGCTGTTCCAGCGCCTGTTACGTGAGGACGGTCAACACTTCACGCACTGTCCAGCCATCATCAGCCAGGGTCTGACCATGACCTATTCAGATGTGGACATCCTCTCCAACAGCTGGAGTGCGTGTCTTCGAACCGTCTTGAGACGCCTTCAGAGGCAACACAGGGAACGAAAAATTTCTGAGGATTTGGCGAACGCATCTGAGGACCATTTGACCAGAGTGGTGGTCGTTCCGAATCAGGAGTTTACTCACAAGCGAATCGGGCAGCCGGTGATAGGGATTTTTATTCCTCCCAATGCGAACCGGATCGTGGCGATGATGAGTGTGTTCAAGGTCGGAGCGTGTTACGTGCCGCTCGACTCGACCCTGCCGGACCAACGCATCGCGGACATCCTCGAGGAAACCAAGTGTCAGGTGAGGGGGCGACATCACGTTCTGTTCTTCACTTTTTCAGTTCAAATTTTTGAGGCTTCAATCAAGCCTCTTTGGAACCTGGTCTGGCTTGACTTCCTCACCAGAGGTGAATCTGTCGAACTTTTTCTCACTTTTTTCAGATCGTGCTGTACGAGACGGAGGAGAGTCACAGCATTCTGTACAAGGTGACTCGGCACCTGGACGGCGCGGAGCTCATGGACGTGGCGGTGTTGCCCCCCGCGCAGCCGCAGTTCATCAGCTCCTTCTCCTCCGACATTTTCACCCAGCCAGACGCCGGCGTCGATCCCGTCCTCTGCGTGCTCTACACCTCCGGCAGCACAGGTACAGCCGACGACGGGTCCATGTCGCCCTCAACTCCGGTTCTAAAATCTGCTGATAAGTGCTGCTGCAGGAAACTTGTTTGCCGGTGTGTTGTTCGAAATGTAGCTTATCGACGAAGGCCAAATGGACTGAAAGTGAAACGTGCCACCTGTGACATGGCAGCTGGTTCAGGAGAAGGCCCACAACAACCTTTGCGTAAATTTCAGATGAGTCCCCAAAAGGACAAATTTGGGTTGTGCTACTCTGCTTTGAGTTTTGTCGTTGCTGGTTGTTGCCAACACCAGTTCAGAAATTTGATGTGGCTGTGTCATATCTTTCACTTCATGGTCCAAAAGTCTGCGCTGAACAGGTGCCAACCACACAGCAACGAACTCTTCTCCGAAGGTTCAAAATGGAAGCTTTCTCTCAGTAGATTTGAATAATTCGGGGATTGCAATGCACCGATCGATCCAGCTTCAATCCTCGGGGGCTTACTCGGACAAATTGGCAGTGCCTACCGACCCAGATGGTTTCATGTTGTCACGGTTTGTTCTCATGATCAGCTTGTAACATTTTGACAGGAAAGCCAAAAGGTGTACCACTGCGGACCTCCAACGTGCTCAACCGTCTGTATTGGCAGTGGCGTCGTTTTCCCTTCAGTAAGAACGAAGTCGGCTGTCACAAGACCTCTCCCCTCTTCGTGGACTCCCTCACCGAAATCCTGGGATGCCTGCTGAAAGGAATTCCTGTTGTTATCATCCCAAAGTGAGTTTTTTCAATTGGCGTGCTCTGTACCTGAACAACGAGACTCTTACATTATGTGAAAAAGAGAACGGGCAAAGACAATTTTCCTGACAGAGCCTGTGTCTGCTTACATGTTGCTGAGTTTGACCTGTGTATTACTCAGATGGTTTTCTTCCTCGTGCAGGATGATCGTGCAGAACCCGAACCAGCTGCTGAACGCGCTCGGAACGCACTGCATCTCGAGACTCGTGCTCGTGCCGACGCTGCTGCGCCTCCTCGTCTCCGAACTCAGCACCAACCGCGACAGGAAGAGCCAGATCGAGGCGCTCCAGTTGTGAGTTGCTTGAATAATTGCGCTCAGCGAGGCTTCCACGTTACAGGGCCGAATCCCCATGTCCCCTGGTTTCTTGAAAACGCCCTTATTTTGCCCTACAGGCGTCAAAGTCTTTTCTCCCCTTGTCCATGTTACATAGTTTGAGGCTGCCTCGAAGCGGGTTGGGCTCCGATCTGACCAGACCCTGGATCCACTGATCGAGTGACACAAAATAACCAACTTTGAATCAGAGAAAACGATGAAGTTTGGGGTTCTGTTATTGTGTAGGGAGGGTGCGACCAGATCTCTGTTCAAGTGGAAGGTGGGTCCCAAACTTCAGAGGCTGGAGAGATACAAACACTGAGATTCTCATCTGCATATGTTTGTGCCCCAAACTTTCAAACCCTTTCCACGAGAATTGTTTTGAAGGCTTTCACTTGGTACACCTGGCTTGGTTATCATGAGGGGATGCTCAAAGCCAAAGCAAGATAGATTTGTGAAGCAGATGCTTGAAAATCTGACTTTCTGCACTCGAAAGGTCTGAGTTGGGTTGGTTGGGTCCAGGAGCCCACAGCCCCGCTTTGTCTTTCTTTGTGCAGAAATCCTGGATTCACCCCTGCAATCTTTTCCTGAGAATTTGGAGGTCTGTTTCAGTGTGGTGTGCAGCGGAGAGACTCTTCCTGAAGATCTCCTCGTCGAGTTTTTCGATGTCTTCCCCAGCCGTGTGAAATTGCTCAACTTTTATGGCAGCACAGAAACGACCGGAGACATAACTTGCGAGATTTACTCTTCAAAAAGCGACATTCAAGGTAATTTCTCTGTCTCACTGGGATTGTGCTGTCCAGGCCTTGGAACTATTGCTGTGAGAAACCAAACAGATGTGAGAGCTGGATCAAACGTCTTGTGGAGTCATTTTTCCTCCATGGCTTGGACAGAGTGAGTTCTTCTAAGAGTCCTTGTGTGAGCAAACCTCACTTCTGGCCAGTCACGAACACAACAATTTCACCAACAGGACGTTTGCGTGCTAAGAGCCGGGAATATCAAGGCACCTTAGCGGCTTATCTTGTTCCACCGAAACGAGAACCTCATCTGTTCCGTTGCAGGGAAGACGGCAGGTGGTTTCGTCTCTATCGGCAAGCCGGTGTTCAACAACACTGTCCACGTGCTGGACGAAAAGCTCGAACACGTGGGACACGGAGAAGTGGGTCAAATCTTTGTGTCAGGCAGGAACGTCGTCAGTGACTATCTGACTGACGAACACGAGGGAAGTTTCGTCGTTCTGAACAGTGAGACGCACAAGGAAGACAGACTGTACAAGACAGGAGACTGGGGACTGATTCAGAATGGAAGACTCGTCTATCAAGGTGCAATCAAGAGTGAACCGTACTGTTTGGGCCTGGACACACTGAATCTTGTTGCAGATTGTTGTTCTGAGAACGATCGCTTCAGGCAAAACCCGATCAGATCGTTCTCCAGAGAACGATTCGAGAGAATATTCCCTGAGTGCGCTCGAGTTGGTGTGTCCGGGCCCTTTGTCCAGATGGGCAGTCGTTCTTGAATCTTGTCAGTCTGACACCATTCCACTTGCCTTTTTTGTTTCTGGCAGGGCGGCAAGACAGTCAGGTGAAGATTCGGGGCTTCCGAGTCAATCTGCGGGAGATTGAAACGGTCGTGCAGAGAATCCCGGGCGTTGAGACTGTAGTGACTCTTGTGTGTCCCACCAAGGCCGGATTCAGGTGTGTGAGGAACAGTAAATTCCCAAGAATTCCAACTCTGCGTTCCTCTCTTGAAACAACATCAGTGTTTTCTTGTTCCGCTTTGACCTGAATGATTTCGATCGTCTGCTTTGCTTTCCAGGCCAGTAGCATTTTACACCAGTTGTCTTTCAAGTCCGGTCACTGTGAAGACTGTGAATGAAACGTGTAGGAAGAATCTTCCGCTCTACATGCTTCCAGTGTTCATAAAACTGACCAGTGTTCCTCTGCAGAGGCACACAGGCAAGGTGACGGGAACCCTACAGAACTAGCTCCTTGCAAGCCTTTTGTGGGAAACGAATTTGTCAGCACCAACTCGCGCAAAAAGGTCGATCCACAAGAACGTGAATATTTCAGGTTGACAGACGCGAATTAAAGGGAATTTTCCTCGAGTCCGTGAAAAGGAAAGAGCTGCCTCGAAAGGATTGTTCTCAGGCGCGGATCATCCTCTCCATCGTGGCGGAGCAGATGGGGCTCCCCGTTTCCTCCATAGACACCAGGCAAGTGAGAGTGGTGCGGAAAATAAACTTGATTGCAAGTGCCAGTCATTGACGAAAGGAGTCACTGAAAATGGTTCAAATTGGAATCAACTTTGAGTCAAACAGCTGAACGCTGTCACCAGCTCCGAGGTCAGTGGGTCAAAGGGTTACAAAGGGAGTTGGTGTTTCAGCTGCACGTTCCAGGAGCTGGGAGGCAACTCCATATCGGCAGTGAACGCGAGCGCCGTGCTGGATGCGGAAGGCTTCGTCATCCCTGTGTCGGAATTCTTCTCCAATCAACCGCTGTCCGACCTCATCAGGGTCGCCGAGCTGGAGGACAACGAGAGGGGTTGCACCATCAGCTACCTCAGTCAGTATTTTTTGTTGTTTCGAAGTTACGTATGTTCTCAATTTGTCGTCTGCGGATTGCACCATGCAAAACTCAAATTTGTCCCAGATTTCAACAAAACGGAGAACCATCCACACTGGTCGTGAGCTTTGTACTTTTGCAATGTTTTTTTTCCAGGTGAACTTGTTTCTCTTGCAGGCAGCAGGTTCAAGCTGGAGCTCCTGTCGGACGCTGCAGACAAGGAAACAGTCATTCCATTGTTGGCCAGTTCCTTCACCCAGAAGAACCCGCTGGAGATCATGTCGGGAACAACACCAGGTTCTGTCGACGTTTTCTTCTTTCTTTTTCGGCAATGAGTGCAACGCGCTTTTGGTGCAAAAGAGATTTCCCCAGAATGAGGCCCTCAATTGAGTGGATAGGTTCACAAGAGCAAACAAGAAGGTGTTCACAGAAAATTTTCACTCTTTCAGAATCGTTCATACTGCTGATGAACAGCATTTGGAAGGAAGTGTTAACAGACAACCTGTCCGTCTGTGTGAGAGACTCTCACACGGGAAAAATAGTTGGTAAGTTCGTGGTTGGTGGTTCGTGCGCTCTTGTGGTGTGTGTGTGTGTGTGTGTGTGTGTGTGTGTGTGTGTGTGTGTGTGTGTGTGTGCGCGTGTATTTGTGTTTGCGTGTGCGTGTGTTTGTATGTGCGTGCGCGTGTTGTTCGTCCAGCTGTTCATTTTTACTCTTCGAGGTGTCCAAGTACATTCGGTTGGGTTGTCAACTGATTTGATTTAGGCTTATGGAGAAAAAAACACACGATTCGGGTCCGCATTCGTTTGGCTTTGACGAAAAGTACCGTTCAGCTGAGAAAAGCTCCAACGAATTAAGCCTTCGGTTTCAGACATTTTCGCTCACCCCAGCGGACTTGTTTCAGGTGCGCATATCGCAGTTGACCTCACCACCGAAATAGATCCGTTCTTCATCATGGAACTCGTGGGAGAAATCAATGACGACGTGGAGAAGCCAGTCAAGGAAATGTGCACGAAACAGGGTCAGCACAAGTTCATCAAACACCAACGAGCCAACTTTCTGCCAATTTGTTAATGAGGAAAAAGACGAAAACGTTCGTGACGCGTCGATCACGACAATTCCGAGTCCCATGCTTCTCGAAGACTTTTTATTCTGCCCGAGACGCTTCCTATTGAGATTGTCAACCTCAAAGACACTTGACTTGTGTCACACTGATATTCCAGGAGGGCGTTGGGTCGACTCGTTTCTGGTCGGATGCGACGTGACGCTTCCCGACAGCCTCGTTCTGAACCTGCTCGAGATGATGGACCGGGAGCTCATCCGACTCGCCCAGGACCGCCGCTACGACGGCATCGTCACCGTCAACTCGCACCCGGTCACCGCTGTGAGTGAGGCTTTCCCAAACTGGTGTCCGGCACTTTTGTTCGGCGGGGTGGGGTTCCACCCTTGTGCACACAGCGGGTATTCGTGAAAGTTTCACACGAAGGGTACTCTTTTGAGAGCGTTTCTTGTTCACGTGGAGATTTTGGTTTCTTTTCGTTGTCAAAACTCTTTCTGCTCCGACCTGGGTTGATTTCAAGACCTTTTCGTGGGTGTTGCAGGAAAACCGTTGCTGTTTGTGTTTTACTGGGTGTGCGGGAATGAATACGTGATGCCCAAGGGCGAATGTTGACTTTCAGTGAGCGTTGCTGTGGGAATTTGGGGGCCGCACTGCAGTGGTGTCAAGATTTGGTCACAGTCGACTTGTTTAGTGAATGTTTCATTCTCGTTTATCCACGAGGGCTCCGCCGTGTTTCAATGTCGGTAAGCTTTGTTTCAGAATGTCGCAGAGAATATCCTTGGCTACGAACTCAAGAACAGTCTGCACGTGAGAACATGGAAGTACAGGGGAACTTACCCATTCCACATGGCGGACGACTCCTACTGTCTGAAGGCCTACATTCTCAGACTTTCAAAATCGTGATGCATCTGTAGGTTGATCAGCTTCATTTTAAACAGGCGCCGCTCTTGTAGAACAACGAACGGGGCATCCACAATTCGAAAATCAGATCAAAATTGGTCACCAACATGTTTTTGAAATCTCAAATTGTGCCGTCTCTTTTTCAACAACATGTCTTCGAAAAGAAGTTGCAAAGTCAAAGCTACCAGATTCAGACGTCTAAGCACGCGCAAAATCTTGCGTCAAAATTCGAAGAAAACAAACACAACAACAATTCGTGCACTTGTTGCGGGCCAGGGAAAAGTACACACAATCCGTCCCCCCAATGTGAGTCTGTGGCGAACAAGAACTGGTTCTGCTGGTTATTGCTCTCTGTTCGTGCTGAGGATCGGATCGAGCGCAGTTTGGTTGTGCGTTCTGTTCAGGTCAATTTCTTGAAGAGAGTATTGACTGTGAAAGTGCTGAAGAACTGGTCGAGAGGCTCGTACATCTGGATGTTGCCATGCGCTCTCACGTACAATTCATCCCCCGTGTCCAACTCGTAGTTGATATGAAATGCAGCTCCGTTGTAGCCTGAAGAGAAACAAGGACATGGGCTGGGGTAGGGTCTGCTAATTTTGCTTGCACATTTGATTGCGCTTTGAATTGCTGCCAATGTTTTGCATATTTTCTACCCAACGAATTTCCACCAGCACAAGAAAGTGTCTTTCTCTCAAATTGGACTGCATAACTGTTTCGTTTGGGGTGGACAGATTGCAAAAAAAAAAACATTTTCGCTTCCCAACCTCCATCATGCCTACTTTGACAGCAACCAAGCCTTGGATATGAGAGACACGAGAGACAACGCAAGACGCGTTTCTTGAACAGCGACACGGGTCCACCTCAGATCAGAAAATACGAACTCGGCTGTTTCGTTGAATTCGTTGAATGGAAGCAACCACATGAAAGGTCACTGGTCAGACTCACCAAGGTTGTGTACCTTAGATCCATGTGCAGACCAAGTTTTACCTGGCGCACCCTTTTCCCAACCACAATGGCCATGGTGTCATTTGACCTGGAAGTTAAGGGCCCCTGCAACAGTGGAGGTTGTTGGTTTGCACCCTGGTGGTCCAACCATTGACCACATTTCATGACACTGATCGTGATTTGAAACGATTTCTTTGCACTGCATGGCAGTTGAAGCCACTGAAAATGTTCACCCTTCATCTGCACCCGACACAACTTTTGACAGCTGCATGCCCGAATAATTTGTGTCTCCTTTTCAGTATTGAACATTTTCTTACCTCCCACACCATGGGCATCTCCAAGTCGTATCTCTCCGCCTCCAGATGCTGGGTTGAGGTGCACGCTCCCCTTTGAATCATGCGGGCCGGAGAACATGGTCAGCGTGATGCTGTAAATCCCTGGCTTTTTCGCCGTGAATTTGCCTGTGAGGGTCAATAAACACAAGAATGTCACACAAAATCATTTTGAATCAATTGTTTGAAAATTGCGTGAATTTTGGAGAGATTCCGCTGTGAAATATTTGTCCGGAAGACCACAAAAGAAATTGCAAATGAGACCTGACGGAGTGACCAAAAAAGACGACATGCAAAGAAAAGAACTTGAGTTTCGGAAGGGGCGAATGTAGAGGCCCCTCAAAGGCCCAGGTTTCGCAGAGCCTTTTCCTCTTGTCAGTTTCGCCAGCACAAGTAGTGTTTGGCCGAGAAAAGCAGCAAATGGCAAATTCGCCTCAAAGTGTGAAATGTTTCACCACCAATTTGCTTTCAACCACCAGAAATCACCAACCTGTGAGCGTATCGTAGCTACTCTGAATATTGGTGTAGATTTTGTTCCATTTGATGATCTCATCGTCGGCGAACGCAATCAATGAGTCTGCCTCTCCGATGAAGCCAACCGACACCGAGTCAACTTCTCCTGCAACGCGGTGGTTCCAACTGAGATACTCGTAACTGCCCGAGATGAAATCGAACCAACGAAATCTTGTTCACCCTTGGTAGAAACGACAGGGCAATGCCCAGTGCCAGCCATTTGTGCTGTTTAACTTACCGTAGGGTGTGTCATTCACATTGCAGTTGACTTCACACTGCCAGGAGCTCCAGGACCACTTCTCTGCCAAGCAGCCGCTGCAGCTGTGCGGCAGGTTTCCTTGTGCGAATCCCACAAGGAAGACGAAGACAATGCTCTCAAAGAAGCTCGGAAACATTCTCTCAAAAACAAAATTGCAAGGACTTGAGATTTGCACCTTCGTCCGGTACCTGCGACCGAACGCGTTGGTTTAGAAAAACAACGACAAATTATTCGCAACCAATCTGAATTTTTAATGTTTCCTCATTGAACTGGAGTCACACAAGACCAGAACATCGAAGTTCTGCATTTTTCACGAACTAACGGCAAGCACGAAGGGGCACATCGAAACAGACAGTATGCCAGACAAGTACGAGGATCGTGTCAAAATAGACCGATTGGAGGACCATAAATCTTTGTGTTTGGTACTCATAAGTACAAAAATTTAAAATTTTTAGCAGGATAGTAGGTAATGCAAGGCAGAGCAAGATGTACTTGTGATGTTCTTGTGAGTACACATACAAAAGTACCTGCGAGAACAGTTTACAGTCCTCCGATCGGTCTATTTTGAGACGATCCTCGTATCAATTATCAATAGTTCGCAGAATAGAAAACTTGCACAGAATCCCACGCATTTCACCCGCGTGACCTGCTGGCATTGAGGTCGAAGGCACAACAAGAAAAAATAGCTCCATGGAGCTCGCGGTGATTTGAGAAACCATGCAAGCAACGGAAACACGGTGACTTAAATACAACCACCTGAACACAGTGACCTAAACACAGTGACCTAAACACAGTGACGTAAACATAGCAACCTAAATACAGCAACCTAAACACAGTGACTAAAACACAAATAATTTTTACAGATGTACAAATTATTAATTTCTATAAATATTTATGTTATTTATTTTTATCACTCAGAATGCACCCAAATTATCTGTACATTGACACTTGTCACCTGATTGTACTTGAAGCTTGCCAAAATCTTTGTCAAATGTCCATTTTGAACACTTTCTTGAAATGCCAAATTTGTACCTTTCACCAAATATTTGTACTTTCTGAGACAGGACCAATTTGTCCAAGCATGTCCCAAACTTGAACTTTCTGTCTGACCTGAAGAACCCAAAAATTTAGACTTCATATGTTCCTTCCTTGCAAATTATCCTCAACCCAAATTGAACCAAAAATGCCCAAAGCCTATGGAACAGTGTATATACTTTTGGTAAATGCTGCCTGTAGGTGATTTGTTTGGGTCGCCCTATTTGGTCGCTCAAAACTTGAGTTGCCTTGAACAGCGCAACGTCCTCAAATCACCTGAAAACACTTTCCTTTGAAACCTGCTGATGCAGCAATTTGAGTCCATCCGTGTGGTAAAAAGTCAATCGCGAGCATAAGGACACAAGAACACTGCTGAGTAGCGCCTTGTGCCTTTTTTACGTGTTCGACTGTCGCGAGTCAGAACCGGTGTCGTCCTTTAGTTCTGTGTTTGTGTTCGTGTTCGCAGCATGTTCACTGTCTGAGTCTGAGCATCCCTGGAGACAAAAGTATATTCCGACTGGAAGCACATCTGGGTACACATGAAAAATAGACATGCAGATATCACTCAGGATGAGAGCGTCCGGCCAAGTGTAAATAATTGTGCCACAGAAGTGAATTACAAGGGAAAATATGAAGTTCGGGAACCATGTCAGAAATGCCAGAAATGTCATGAACACGGACAGTTTGACAAGGTTTTGTTTGAACCGGTCGTTTTCCTCGAGATCTCCACTCGTTGAAAAGGCTGCGATTACGTTGTGTTTTGGTGTGTGTTCCTGCCGTTATGTTTTGTCAGCAACAAAAGACGGGCATGAGTCTGATTGACAACCCTTGTATCTTTGCTGCATTGATGACCTGCCACCCGGTGTCTCAGGACCAGAGCACGACCGTAATATTTTCCGATGTCGTGCTGTGGTCCTAAAATTTCAGGACCACACCATGACCAAATAGTGTGGTCATGCTGTGGTCCTGGTCGTGCTCTGGTCCTGTTACACCGGGTCTTCGCTAAATGGGCAAAACATCTCCTCTGGTGGATCCAGGATCCGCAACCTGATCGTGGTGGGTCCATCGTTGTTTTTCAGGGGATAAGAGTCATCATGTGGCCTTGATGCCCGGTGAAACCACGTGGAGACACTTGTTTCCCGAGGTGTGACATCAAAAAATCATGGAAATGTTTGACGACGAGCTGTCCAATGCTCCTTTTCAAGAATCTGAACAAGAGGCTCCATCAACAAATCACATGCCTCCAGGAATATGTACACCAGGACCAAGACACTTGGATTTCAGCTTTTCCACCGTGTCTTTTGATGCCGATTGGGGTGCATTTCTGTTTCTTTTGAAAAGGCTGCAGCATTGCACCGTGGAAGAAAGTTCCTCCCGAAGTACCCGTGTTGAGAAATACTTGACCCAAGGCAGATACAGACTAGGACTCTGGTCCCTCTCAATTTGAGTTTGTTTTTGCCGTATTCTGTCCCCTTGTTTGGATTTCTGTCCCCTTGTTTAGATTTTCAAACACAAGCAGGGGCTGACGGAAGGAACCAACGCGTGTTTTGCTTCTTCATGCGACTTGTGCCTCACATCCCACTGTCGTGGATGCGTGTTTGGTGCCAGCTTCCCCGAGATATTTGTGACGAGGACCTTGAACGTGATGAAGGTTCTGACGACCAGGAGCTGCTGCGCGTTTTTGGCTGAGCAGAAGGTCGGCGTGTTGTCCACACAGTCACTCTGGGTGATGAAGTCCTGCAGTGAGAGTGACCGGTCAGTTTGGTCTGTTCTGACTGGCCGTCCGTTGAAACACAAGCGGCTGATACACTCATCACGACTGTTGCTGCCTTCTGAGACTGAATGCATTGCAAACTGCTCTCAGAAGCAAATTGCAAGTGTTCACCTGAATCAGAAAAATCCACGATATGAACCAGACTGAAACACAGAGGACTTGAGTTCCATCCTGTGTTGGCAGGAAGACGCTGTTGCTTCGAGACACGGACAGAGCCACGTGCAGTTGCAGTAGGACGGTGGACAGGAGCACGCAGTAGAAACTGCCGTACAAAATGAACCTGCAAACATAACTCAGAATGCGAGTCGGGGTAGGACACAATTATTATTCTCACAAAACATTTTATCCTCCGTTTGTTGCGACTCCCACACTTTGACCTCACCGCGAATTCACGATCAAACAATTTCTTCTGATGTTGAAGCCAAATTTTATCAAGCCCAACCATGTGTCCAGACAGCTCGACACTCACATGTACAGCCCACAGGCAGCTTTGCTGAACTCGTAGCCGAGACCTGTGACCACGATGTGCAGAGGCATCACACTCGTCGAGTAGAAGAGGCAGGAGATACAAACGTTTACGATAAGAGTGTTCCATGTTGCCTGCAAAAGAAATATGCAAGAAATTCACACTTCCCACTGATGCTGCCTGTGCATTGCTGTGCAAAAAAAACTGGCAAGAAGTGTTGCACAGGAGAGCGTTGTTCTTCAGTTCGCCACTTGCTTCTTTGTCATAAGCGTCTTCTCTCCCCAACGGACGGAAAGTTTTCTCGCATTCGAAACGCACAGTCTGTCCAAGATGGATACACAGAACAAAAATGTCGCGTTTGACTTGAAACGACAATACTTTGGGACAGACGCACGTCTTTGCACAAAAGAACAAGTTGCTTGAACAACCCACTTTCAACGTGGGCTTCTTTCTGTTCCGGAGCACATATCCACAGAGGATGTAGACGTTGCTGATCACGCCCAGCAGAGTGAAGAGAATGAAGGTCCAGGACAGGATGGCGGTGCGCACCTCCAGATACTTCTGCAGGTGGTGTGGCAAAGCCTGAAACAATGTCTCTTATACTGTGCGAGGAAAAAATACGAATCAGGTCACAGAATGCGCTCAACCCTGGTCAAACAAATACACTTTTAATGTGTGAAATCTGGGCAGAGCAGCGGATGTTGTTGCGTGGATTGCACAAATCCTGACGTGACAGAAGCGAGCCAAGAGTGCCGTGTTGGGCTCAGAGAGATCTGTGTGGTCAGTCCTGTTGCAAGAGCACCGATGATGGTGGGGAATGCAATTTGCGAGCCGTTGAGGCCAGAAGTGACTTTTGGTTGTCAAAAGGAGAGAGCTCTTCAGACGCACTTTCATTGAAGTCAGAGAGCACTGTTGAGGTCAAGTAGGACATTTGTTTCCGTAAGGTGAGTTCCATCACCAAAAGAAAGCTCTCTTGATGCAGAGCGACACATGTATTTCAGTGTACAGCTTCAGATTCACAACTCGAAGTGTCAGACACTGATACCCACTGTTCTCAGAACTGTTTATTTGGTTTTCGTCTGGTTCAGACTGGCGCCAACAACGAAAATCAGCCTTTTCAAAGAACGCAAAAATTCTAACAACACTCCAATGGTGGGAAAAATGGTCTGGGAACAAATCTTTTCGGATTTCTGTCTCTCCATGAACAGCGGTTTCATTAAACTGGAGTGTTCACCTCAGGCGAGAAGACAAAAGGGAGGTTCGGCCTTAATTCTCATACGCGCAATGTCCCAATTGCCAGACCGGTGCGACAGACAGCCTACTCTTTGAGCCACTGACAAATGACCAATGATGTCTGTGTCGCCAATCTGGCAGTTGGGGACACGGACATAATTGCTAAACCTCCGAAAAGAAACAGGGTCAGTTCAGCCGTTGAAAAAAACAACAACATGAACAAAAAAAGTTCATAACTTACCATGCTCGCTGAGATCAGAGGCAGGAGCTTCTGTTGCTCACGAATATACGAGGAACACTTGTGTAACTCGAACAGTGCGACACTCCATGCAAAGCGGCGAGAGAAGCTGACAAAGGAGAACGAACGCAGTGCCCTGCCCCAGCTTTGCTGCGCCAGTTTGTTTCCAAATAAATCTGAAGCAGCCGATACGAGAGGAAATCCAAACGCCACAAGTCAAAGGTTCAAGATAAAACGCGAAACTGAGTGAAAAGGGCAGCCAAATCTTATCTTAATTATCGTGCGACCCGCCTTTCCAAATTGTTGTTTCCAAAGCAATCGCTTCGATTTTTTGCCGAAGGAAGACCATGTGCACCGATGCTCCCATCAGCTTAAAATTGTTCAGTAGAAATTCACCCTGCAGTTATGCCGATCAGGGCAGAGCCACTGGATTTGTTGTTCAAGGATCAATTGGGATACAACGCACACTTTTTCACGTCCGAGCCGCAAATTAGTGGCCCAATTGACGACGACGACACACACACACACACACACACACACACACACACACACACAAAACAAGGCGTTCACGGATGAAATGACGAACTCCAGGTTCCACGTGTAGTGCTCGGACGTCATCACTGCTTGAAGTCTTTGTTGCTGTCACTTTTGCCGGGGCCACAGAACGTTGTAGGCGGGTCAGAAGTACCCGGTGTTGAAACGTAACTGTGTACTTTCCACTCGACGATCGTCCGAGTGAAAACTACCCAAATACCAGGGTCAAAAGGTCAACATGTGGTACTC
>JAAUXT010093404.1_pt1 | contig 42090 bp, 40 predicted proteins | sample 7278171 | NCBI WGS metagenome assembly JAAUXT01 (sample SAMN14350112, study PRJNA611818) | marine sediment metagenome | isolation source: surface marine sediment (1.8m) | place: French Polynesia: Moorea | collected 2018-08
CTTCAAGATTGGTGAGTCCTTTTAAAACTTCAAGCTTTGTTTCTTTTTTGAAGGAAAAACTCAAGATTTCTGACTCAAGAAAAATGCATTCTTGGTTTGTGGACTCTTCCAAAATTGGGGAGTTGCATCAACAAGCTACGTGCTACGTGTACGTTTTGCAGCTACGGAACGTGGTGCTAAAACTCCCCATTTACTTCCCAAGTTCAATTGTTCAAACTGCCGTTGTCTGGAAAATCCCCAGCGAGCTATGTGCGAGCAGTTTGGTCTTGAAACAAATCAAAACGGAACGGAAAATGTGATGTTGGTGTCCTGGTTTTGACATTCGTGCGTGGGAGAAGCGAATGGTTGGCTGTGCAGCGTGGAAGCCGAGACTGGTTGCTTCTTTCTGAAGCTGGCTCTCGGTGATGTTTCTGAAGAACATAGCTTTCCGCACATCTGCAGAAGTGTTCGGATTCCTGGACGTGCTCTCAACTGCGTGCTGGTAGACCACGGCCACTGCCCCCCTTGGTGCTGTCCAAAGAAACGAAAAGAAATACGTGGACTTTTGGGTATTCACATTGGTGTGATTTTGGAGTTGTTTCCTTGCACGGTTGCTCCGTAAACATGATATCAACGGACTGGTGGATGGAAGTTCCCCGGGAAGCTGCTTGTCGATTCTGGGCCCCGCGAATCCAGTAGCTGCAAGACGACGTTTGTGGAGGCCTTGCATGCGATTTTGCAATCAAGGACCATAAATCGCTGCGCACAGGTACCCAACCGTTTGCGGATGTTGTAACGAGTGGACAACGCAAGACTGGTCCAGCAAGCTCAAAATGAAAATGCAACAAGCCGACGAAAAATGCCTCGAATGGTTTTCCCCAAAAACATGCAGTCAAATTGTCCAGTTGTCCATGTGCGGTGTCTGATTTGACAGTCGAACTCAACGCACTCGCAATGTTGTGATCACGACCAGTGAAAGCACCAACTGAGATGAGCGCTTCTCGAGTCTGAGCAGCAGAATCGCACAAGTCCTCGCTTGGCACCACGGATTAGAAAATCCACTTTGACACAATGTGTGAAAGAACATCCTTGGGGTGTTGCCCCCCTGGCATTTGCCTTGTTGATAAGCCAAGCCATTCTCTGCTTTGGAAAGAGATTAGGTTCACTTTGCTGGCTTCACCCTTCAAACCACAAACTATCCTCTGCATACAGGCTGTTGAGCCTTGTCTCCTTCGTGTTTGCTTGGCATTTTGTGACATGATCCACCTTTTGAGCCCAATGACCCGTTTTCTTGGGGCGACATCACGGTGTTTCGTCGTGTGCTGTCAGATTGACAATGACATGCCATCGTTTATCAACCAAAATGAATCTTTTATGAACTTCTGTAGACATGGAACACGCATTTTACATTTGTGATCATTTGTCACCGTTGTAGCGTCCGCAGCACAGCACGCTGAATGAGGCATTACTTCCTTTGACCTGGCTGTCCTGGGACCAAACTGGGATCTGGCCATCTTGGAAGTCTGCCGCAGGTCGTACAAGAAAACCACGCCGATGGTGCCTGGTTGACGAGGCCATGTTTTGCACAGTGCGCTTGTCTGACATCGCTTGTCGATCGATCAGCGTTGGAAAAGAAGTGTTGCGGTGTATCGACTCGTCGGGACCGGTACATGTACCGCAGTCCGTCTCCGCGCCGTGTCTTCATTGACGCCGAAGCCGCCAGCCAGCACTGCTTCGCGTTGTGGTGACGAGAAACGGCTGAACTGGCTGGAAGTTGGTCAACGCCAAAACTGCAGAAAGGGATTCAACTGCAAGGCAACAGGCCGATCCGGATCGGCATGTCGTTGGAAGCAACATTTATAAGTTCTTTCGTCTTGCCGAAATGTTCTTCATGGGGTCAGTTAGTTCTGTCAAACGAATCCAGCGAATCAATTGCAACTGACTCTCCAAACACAACAGCAGCACTGCAGCCCAGCCTGACGGAGTTGCAGGGCTTCTTGTTAGCTGGGCCACTTCATCCATTCGGACTGTGGCCCAAAAGTTTTGAAGCACAACGAGGTTTTCTCCAGAGTTGAATCCCAAGTTAAATCCTGTTGAGGGAAAACGAACGGACTCGTTTTGTCACCCAAAACAGTTGTGATCGCTGGTCACCTTTGTCAGGGTGCCGGGGGTCGTAGCTACTGAGAAAGTTTCAACAGTGACCACGGTTGGTGGCTTCCAAAAACTTTGCAGTGGCTACGAAGGTCCTTTCACTTCTGTCTAGAATTGCGCCGATCGTCATGATCGACTAATGCGGGGTCAAGTCGGCTGTCTGACTATACCAGACGGTCTGTGGCAAGGTGACTGAGGTCGACACTCACAGAACAGTCTGGAGCTCTGACAGAGACATCGCTTTTGGAGTTGTTTTGTGTTTTGTGTCCGGGACAAGGCCAGAATGAAAAGGTGCCTGTCACTTACTCCGCAGCTGGAACAACGCGTGATTGTCCGGTTCTACTTCAAGTTGGGGTGGACCTTCAAGTAGACAAAGACTGCCCTGCTGCAGGTGTTCACCCAGAGGACATTGTCAGATGCCAGCATCTACCATTGGAGATGAGAATTTTGCCAAGGGAGAACCAGTTTGGTGGACAAACCAAGGTCACCATGCCACAAAACAGGGCATTGCCGTGCGAATGTCCATGCAGTTGAAGACTTGGTCACTCAAGATAGGCGAGTAAGCATTGCAAGCATGTCTGCTCTGTCAGGAATCAGCCCTACTTCCATCCACAGGATACTCAAACTTGACCTCTACCTTGTCAAGAAGTGTACTCTCTTTGTGCCATATGTCCTTGACTAAGCCCACATGGAAAGGCATGTCAGGATCAGCAACTTCATGGTCAGATTGACCTCTCACAACCCCAGGATTTTGAGGAATATAGTCACAATGGACGAGGCTTGGATCTACATATATGATCCAGACCTGAAGATACATTCCAGGGAGTGGTTGATGAAGGACAAACCTCGTCCTCAGAAGCACCGATGCAACCAGTACGGAGCCAAGGTCATGCTGGTGTGTTTCTTTGACTCTCAAGGTATGATCTACTCAGAATTTGTGCAGTGCCCACTGACAGTGAACCAGGGTATCTTTCAAGGAATTCTGAGGAGATTTGATGCAGCTCACTCCAGGAGGCATCGACATGCTGTGGTCAATGGGCACAAGTTCATTCATCTTGACAATGCACCTGCTCATAATGCTGGATACACCCAAACTTTGCTCTGGATCCTTGGCTGGACCAGGCTCCCTCATTCCCCTTACTCGCCTGACCTTTCGCCCTGTGACTTTTGGCTGTTCAGCAGGATCAAGAAAGACATGAGGGGGATCAGGTACAGGTCTACAGCAGCCCTGAAAGAAGCTGTGGCCAACCAGATTGCAGACATACCTTCAGCAGACTACCAGAGTGCAATCCAAGTGTCCTGGCCCAAGAGATGGAGGAAGTGTTTGGCCGAGCAAGGCAACTATTTCGAGGGTCATGCCTGACTTCTGTTTTGACTTTGGAGCAAGAATGATGTTTTCACAAGGTCTCCTTGTCTCTGTTATTGTTTTGGTGTCTGTTTCCATCAGCCCAGACAAGGACAAAGGGTGCCTATTGTCCCTTGAAAGGGCAAAAAGGAAACAGGGTTAAATACGTAAACACGTCGTCCAGTGCAATTCCAGACAGAAGTGAAAGGACCTTCGTATCCCCCCCCTTAACACACACACACACACACACACACACACACACACACACACACACAGACGATACAGATACGGGCTGAAGACTACTGAGACTTGGTCGTCATTTTGCTCTTTGCGACACGCTTTTGCTCAAAGGTTCACTTTGTTTTTGCACTGAGTGGTTGTGACGAAGATGCGGTACAAAGCAGCTGCGTTGCGCCACAAATCTGAACGAAGCCACATGCCTCAGAGGACTGACTTGTCGAGCTGCGTCTGATTCTTCTGGAGAAAGAAGACTCCATTTCAGGATGAGAGACACAATGCACCTGTTTAACCTTCACCTGTGCGAGGACGAACAAAATTTTGTTGGACAAAAAAGAGCTTTACGACAGGTTTTGATGCGGCAGAAGTATTCTCCCCTCATTCTCGTTGAATCGTAGAACCCCCACTTGGTCCAACTTGCGCCAGAACCTCTCAGAACAAAGCCAAACGACGACCCGGTGTAACGAAATGGCCAGACACTCAAGTTCAGGAGACATGTGTGTCGAATCAATTCAATTCTCGCCTGAAATGGCCAGACAGTCATCAAGGTTCTGAGTCATCTGCGCCAACTGGCATCAAGACCAAGTGTTTGAGTTGAAATGAGGAGGAAGCAAGGAGCAAAGAGCCAATGGTCAGACAGACCTACCTGACCTTCAGCACAGCCTTGGGGCCTTTGCACCGTGCCGCATGGTTGTTGGAAGTTTGGATTCAGGTCAGATTCCAATTGGAGTCCCGTCTCCCCAACAATCCCCGTGTGGCAAGTATTTTCCTTCACCAGCCGCGTGCCTTGTTTATCAGCTCATGAAAGAGGAATTGGCTGTATTGTAGTTTGGGATTCCCCGGAGATGGGTAGATTGGCACATAATTGGTAGATAGTGGTGACGAGAATCCCTCAGGGACGCGCCTCGCTTAGATCTACCATCTCTTAGTGATGAGCACTGTGTTAGTGGCGCAGATAGAAGTTTCATCTTTTTTGACTCGTCTTGTGGAACACTCATCTCCGTCGGGGCTTCTCAGGTTGGATCTTTGAAGTGCGGACCTCTCCTGAAAGGGGCCGACAGGTAGAGTCACTCAGTGCAGTGGTTCCTTCAGGTGGGTGGAATCGCTCACCACAAATAACATTTATTTAATGTAAGGGGGTGCAGTTTTCTTGACTTCAAAAAAGGTACTGAAAATACGGTTTCACAGGGCAAGTTCTGTGTGGAGGTATTCCCTGGTGAGGGATCATTTACCGTGTGGAGCAGAGTTGCCATCTTTTATGGCTGATAAAAAGGACTGATATTTTTCCCTTTTGTTGGGTGCATGCAAGCAAAATAGTCTGCAGGCAGCTGAGGCTGCAACAACCATCAGACCTTTTGTTTGTCCAAGATATTCGTGTACTTGTGTTGACGCAAATGTTATTGTTCGTGTGGACAAGACAACTATCAGAAGTGTGCTTTCTGGCCAAATTTTTGTGAAAGAGAAGCATTCAATCTCTTTCTGGCAGAGAAAGTTTTGAGGTTCCGGTGTGTGGTGTTCCTACCTGTGGCCACTATCTTCTTTCAGCCGGAAGTGGGTCACTTGAGGCAGGTTCAGCAGATGTGCTGAACTTTGTCGTCATTCGTGCTTTCTGAAACATGGCTGATTTCTCTGTTCTTCAGCTTGGGAGTAATTTATTTGTGTGGATGGTGGGTCCCACATGGTTTGGTTGTCAGCTCACTTACACCGTTCAGGCGACAGATTTGCCGAAACTGCCTTCCACACATGCATGACGTCATGTCTGGAGCTGGTCGTTGGGACTGCTCAGCATAAATCTCGTTCCTGTTCCCCCGTGAAGCTTGCTGCATGCGTCCGACCAGACGAGACTGGGAGGAGAGTCCCGCAGGCTCGTTACTCTCTGAAAATAGTTCCAAAAAAGCACCTGTGATGAGTGACAAGATGGGCGGAAGTGTCCACATTCTGCACAGTCTCGTTGTGCCTGAAGGAGCAGAATAGTTTGGCTTATCTGTAGAAATGGTGGAGAATCTTTGCAGTTGAAAAGGTGGCTTGGGTGGAAGTCAGTTCTGAACCCTCCAACACCTCTTCAAATTCAGACTTTGCGCTCGGAGATCCACTGATAGCCTGATGTGCCATTGGAAAACGTTGCTGTTCAGGTTTCTCGATCACCAGTGGTTTTCGATGTCGTTCTGTTCCACAGTGCATCAGGAAGTCCACATGTTGAAGGACGGAGCTGCGAGTTGTAATCGAGTTTGGTAAATTGAAGGCGGCCGCCCCTTCCAAATGGCTTCTGAGAGCAGCGCAACGATCGCTCACTCGGGCGAGGGGCCTGGGCGGAGCCGCTGCGTCGGTCAGTCCGCTGGACTCATTTGGTCGTGGTATTTGCAAAACCTGGAGACGTTTTTGAGCCCGCCTTTGACTCGACAATCACTGATGTTCAGTACTTCACCGGATTGCCTGTGAATGTGTGCGTCAGAAAAGAGTTGTTTTGTGCACAAATTGGGAGACAAATGTCACTGTCTGGTGTCAAAAAGTTCGCGTATCTTTCGGCCGAGACTTGAGACGGTGAGGACACAATCACAACTCGCAAAGCACAACATGTCTCCCATATCTTCTTGCACTGTTGTTTTCGCTGTCAGTTTCGCTGCTGGTGGAGACGCTTCCTCAAAGCAGACAGCATAAAAATGACAGAATTTTTCCCTCGCGTGCACGTCTTTGCTGGGAATCAAGTTACAGAAGGGAAATGGTAATGTTCTTTTGGCAGATTCTTTTGGAAGAAATTTTGAGGAACATTTTGCGTTTTGAGTGAAGTTCAGCTGCACCAAATGCACTGTGCGAAAATCACCTTCCTCTGCACGCTTTTCATCTGCACCATTTGCTCATCGACGAAACCAAAATCGACACCAAAGATGAGTTGAAGTGGCAGAGTTGTCACAGCCTTTTCTGTTCGCGTGCCGCACTGTGTAATCATCCAAGGACCCAACATCTTGAAATATTCTTTTGAGGTGAAAAATGACTTCGCGAAATAAAACAGACGTTCGAAATGTTTCAGCAAAGCAGCACATTTCAAAGAATTACTGAAGGCAATTTATTCTTTTGAGGGAAACCAATTTCTATGGTTCCCGCTGTGCAAGAAGGGGAGACGTGGAAACCAAATAAGAGGACGCAGATTTATGTTGTGTGTGTGGAATATGGAATATTGAATTGTGAGGCAGCGCAAGGAGAAAGTGATTGGAGATTGAAACAACTGGATGAGCAAGGGCGGAAACGGCAAGATGCCTCCCTGCGTGTCGGTGACCTGGTTTCTGGAAATATTTATCGGAAGGGGATGTGGGCTGGGTGGGAAGGAGGCTGTGATTGTTCATTCCAGCTTCATCGTTCTGCACTGCAAGCTTGATTTGTTGCGGCTGTTCACACACACACACACACACGCACACACACACACACACACACACACACAGAGAGAGAGAGATCCAAGATTGAGGAAGCACTTTTTTGACAGAATTGGGAAAATTCTTGTGGTCTGACGGCCAAGGCAGATCGGATGATGTTCTTCACACGACGAAGACCCAAAAAAAACCCACACGAATTGGCCTCCGCGCAAAAACAAGCCAACGCAACGGGGAAGCAAATCGTTTCAAAATCATATCAGTTTGGCCAAGTGGAAGAAATTCACTAGTCCCTCAAACCTGGGTGCGCAGTTGACTTTGGACCACTTGAAGCAATTTCTGCTCGACATGTTGGAATTCACCGACCGCTTCTGGTGATTGTTTCTGCCCCGTACATCTGCAGCAAAAGCTGCTGTTGGAGCGAGGCTGATCATATCAGCGGAAAATCAATCGCTTCTCCCAGTATCCGAGACACAGTCAAAACATTTGACCCGAAACAACATGTTGTTAACTTCCTGTAGTGTTGCTTCTGGACAAGCGTTCCGTGTACGATCGTGCTTTTTAGCTCCATTGTGAGAATAAGTGGCGTGGACTCTGTCTTGTTACAGGGTCTCTGTGATCCATTTCTCAGGTTTTAATTTTGATGCCTGGCCCTTCTCGACAAGCGAAATTTGAAGTTCGAGTTCCCGCCGACTGAACAAGATTTGTAGTGCATTTCGAAAGTCACTTGAGTTCTACGTTTTGAGAGTGCAACACACTGTCCATTGGATGAAAATCGGAACTACGAGGCATGTTTTTTTTTGTCTTCGCGTTGTTTTGCCGTTTTTTCAAGAAAGAAGCCGAGGATCTTGAGTGAACTTTTAATGCCAACAAGTTGCATGCCAATCATGCCAACAGGAGTATTTCCAGCTTGCCAACAGGCTTAACACATGCATAAAAATGACTCCAAAATTGGTAGAACAGACAAGGATGGTGCAAGAATAACAACTGTCACAAGGAGTGCATGCTGAGCACCCACATATAGAGTTGTGTCGCCATGTCTGTTGTGGTGACCCACTTTGCAGCCTTGATTGCTCCAGATCCAAAAAATATTGTGCTCATCAGACTGGCTGATCCTCAAGACATGAAGATTGACAAGATTGAGTCTTTGCCTCTTCAAAAAACACGGACAATTTCCATCAGAAACGGCGAAACAATGGGAAGATAAAAAACTTGCCTCGTAATTCTGCGTCAGGCGTACACAATCCTTCGCTCTTTGCAACCACGGCGACCTCAACCCGTAAAGGGGTCCCGTTTGGGTGTCTGGGCCTGACTTCAAGAACAACAAGCCCCTGTAGCTGCTCTCACTAAAGGGACGTCTGCGATCCAGCGTTTTTGGGAGTTCAGAAGTGATGGTTTTGTTCAACACTGTCATCACAAGTGTCGATGCGTTTTGCATCTGTCCATCTGACGCCACTGTTTTGGTCGGAGTTGTTTTGTTCAGCCTCACCTGAGCAGAATGTGTGCGACAGCTCCAGCGCCAAGAGCCGTTCGTTCTGGGGACCGGTCAATATCAAATCAGTCATAATGTGGCAAAAATTGCTCACGACTCCGAACAAGTCTCCACTGATTCGGAAACTGTCAAAACTCAAAACAGCTCACGACCAGTTTGTAGCGAAATTTTGCCCAGTGGCATCAGCCCAGCTGGGTGTCGATAAAACATTGAAGAGCTTTCAAAAGACGTGTTTTCGAGTATCCGGCTTCGAAAATTCCCCCGAGATCAAGAGGTACTTGCTTTCGGACAGAGTGATTGCCTCACATTTGCACAAAGTGATTGCATGTGAGTATTTATGAAGTGCAAGAAAAGCCGATTTATGGTTGCGAAGCAACAGTGACCAGGATTTGCCGGGAGAAATTACAGCATGATGTTCCCAGTGGACGAATCAATCTCGGTCCGGTCAGTAAGTTGGGGAGGAGGGTCAGCGGGGAAGGCAGACAAGCATCACTCTCCTCGCTTTCCTTTCCTCCGCTGTCGGGCTCCATAATAGGAAATGACGCCCGATTTTTGCTGTGAAATAACGACATTCAGACCAGAACACGAATGGGACGATTTGGGACAGTCTGGTGCTATGGCTGGTTCCTCACAACTTCAGCTTTTCCGGTTCAGTCCAATTAGATCTTGCAGAATTGATCAGCCAACTTGGAAGCCGGTTGAGCGACGCCTGCTGGTTTCGGACTTGGATTTCGGTTTGAGTGAACCTCACGCAAGTTGCTCAAAACATGACGCGCACAACAGGACCCCGAGCCAAATTGGAAGAGAAATCAAACCAGTTTATCCAGGGAGAATGATATTGATACGAGCCGGGGTGGCCGGCCCTTGGGGGCGGCGGATGACGAATGACACAACGCATTGAACATGACGTGTGAATCAAACCGCGGGGCAGCGCGGCTCCATCGTCTTCCACTCGGCGGCGCATCCGCCTCGAGATGTCCCCGTCTCTGCGCCGGCCCAGCTAGAGGCGGCGCCACACAACTGCTCCACCAGAACTGCTTCCTGGTTTGCGACACAGTTTACCGGGCTCGACAATTCCAGAGAAAGCAACGTACCGTTTCTGTTCCGAAGGTGAAGTTGCTTCTGTCTATCCTGACGGTCAGCATCCATCGTTGCGTCTCCTGGATCTGGAGTGGATCCATACCAGACGCCTCGTCGAGCGGACGCCGCGCTGAATCACGCCATCTGTGCATTGATAATCCATTTTGGGAAAGAACCAGCACAGAGGAAATGACTGGTGCTCATTTCTTTGTGTGTTTTGGGGTGGTGAGAACTTGAAAGTAACGATTCAAGAGCAAGTCCCGACCAGGGTTGCCGTGTGGTGCTGGTCTGATCCTGTATGTCAAATGAACCAGTCCCTTCTCTTCAGATGTGTCAGTACGAAATCTGTGCGACAGCCTGTGGACAAGAACCCAGTCTTTTTGTCAGTGCACAGTGATTCACAATGTTGAGTATGTTCTGAGCTTTCCCAACCGCGAAAAAAGAAGGCTCTCATCGAACGGATCGGTTGGAAGGGCAGGTTAGGGCTGCTGGCAGACGTTGATTTTGCAACAGTCGCAGTTCTGCATCCCATCTTGCAGTCAAGGTAGTTTTCTGTCTTATTCTTGGGCCTTCTATTGTGTGTTGTGGGTATCTGACTTCGTTTCGTGTCGGCAAAAGACTCGTCCACTGATTCTTCCAGACAGTTTCCACTGACAACTTCGTAATGCCACCGTTTCTGTTTGTTTCAGGGGAGCATCGTGTCTGACTCCGGCAACACCGTGAGCACTTCGTCCGAGGACGAGACAACGCCGATGGTGGCGTTCCTGTGCGGGAAGCCGGCGATGCATCTGACGCCGCGAGGCTGGGTCAAGGACGAGAACACTGACTGCCTCAAGGACCCCGTCAAGATCCTCGAGTACTGCAAACAGGTACGTGTGCGTGTGCGTGTTGAAGGGGTGCGAGAAGCTGGGCTCGCACTGGTGTGTTTGGACTTGCTGAAACAGTAGATGAGTGTGTCGGGAACGGCGGCAACTTTTGTCAAACATCTCAGAGAAGACTTCCGGTGAAGCTGGATTGGTTGGTTTGACAAATTGGTGTGACAAATTTGTTTGACATGTTTGCGCAGCACGTTTCTATTTTTGAACTCTCTCCAATCTCAACAAAAGGATGTCGCAACCTGACTCGAGAGTTTTGCACAAACTACAACAGCTGGAGACCCTGCGGACTGGATGTGACTCCGACAATAGCTGGGACAAAAGAACCTTCACATTGAAATGGAATCCATTTCCGGACTGTCATCTCGTGTTTTGGAGAACACAGCACGTGACTCTCGGAACCACCGTCTGTGAGTCGTAACGTGAAGAAGCTGCACGGTGCAGCAGTGGCTGCGGCGGAGGCGGGAGAGGGAGACGGAGAGGGACAGGTGAGCGGCGCAGCTCCAACTGTCACCTGCTGCTCCCACGTCACCGTAACCCTTCTGCAATCGGGGCGCCGACAGAGACGGCAACCAGAAAGGGTTAGGATCACAGTCCTGATGTGGTGAAGCAGATATTGGCAAACGGATCTGCGAGAATGTGACAGGTTTTGAACATGGTTTTCCGCAGGACGAGACTCATTTCTCCATGCCTCCTTATCTGTCACAGAGAAATGAACCATTGTGTTTTGGTTCTTCCAGCACACTTTCGGAACTCGACAAGGAATTATGTCACCAAACAACTACAACGTGCGGATTTGCTTGAAACACCGATCAAGTCCGTCATCTCCGCCTTCGTTCTGTGGGGGGGGGGACAACATGTGAAAGACGCTACAACAGAAGACGTTGCTGGTTTCCACGCATTTTGTGTCATGTCCCAGCTTCATTTGGGTGGGGATGTTCCCCCTCTACCATTACTCATCAAAGGGGCACAACAGTTCATCTTACAAGGGGCCTTCGTTTCCTCGTTGCACGTGGAAAAGGGTTATTTCACCGGAGATGTGTTTCCAGTGTTTCTCACAGACGGTTCCGATGCAATTTGCAGCACTGAAGTATCGATCTGCTGCAATCTCTGCCACTCTGTTGATAAGGGCTGCACGGATATGGGATTTACACTGTAGCGCCTGCAAATTATGTGAAAGTTAGCAAATTGCATAAATATTCATACGGCTTTTAGCATGTCAGTCTGCTCTTCAGTGTTTGTGTTTCATTTCAGTACGGGACAGACTTGCTGCATTGCCAAACATTTGTGGCTCCTGGGCTTGATGTGTGCCACAGATGTGACAGTTTCATTGGGCTGCTTGAACAACATTGGAACGAATACGAGCAGTGGGCAAAATGGCTTCAATCGCCCTCAGTCCAGAACAAACAAACGGTTGAAACCAGTCCGGATCATGAACTGACCAAAGAGCCGCAGAATTTCGTTGTGAATGAAATGCCCCAACATTTTGTGGGCAGAAAGTGCAGCAATGCAGTCTTCGTTTTAACTCCTTGCGCAAAAAACAATCCGCACAAAAGACTGAAGAGTGAACAAAAGTGACCAGATTCGCTGGAAAGAACCTCAGGTGTTGCGCTGTCCCAGTCCACCGGGTTCTGGTCTTTCGGGACGTCGCACCAACTCTGTTGAGAGAGGGCGGCTAGTTTCCTGCGCAGTTGTGTCACCGTTTCTCAATTAATTTGCACAGAACTCATTCATCTTCCGAGTCTCATGCAGAGGAGCTTTCCACGCGGCAGTTCCCGTGAGGCATCAGGCGAGCTTTTCTTTCAAAGAGGTCCCGTCAAATTTCCTGCTTTGGTTCGTCCACAAAGGCCACGCTGCTCTTTGGTTTCCAATTTCTTTTGCTGGCAGGTCTCTGTCACTTTCATTGGAAAATGAGAAAGTGGAGTTCCACAACGGTGTGGGGGACGGAAATTTCTTCTCACCTTGTTCGTGATCCTTCTCGGGTGCGAGTACAAAACTGTTGTTGGCTGGGCACCTGCCTCTTTGTGTTTCGACCAATGGGTGATGCAGGAATCAGTCAGTACTGGTAAGCCAGTTACGAGGTAATATCCAAAACTCCTGTCCGTCATGACCATTGATCGATGGCGTGTTGCGCGACCGAGGACGACCCACTGAGTGGCCTGTCGTAGTCATGGGGCCACAAGCACTCTGCCGGCGATGCAGTCGTCGACAGGGAGACTTGTTCTGTTCAGGAAAGATAAAGTTGAAGTTGTTGCAACGTTGTTGCATCTGGTTTTCCTTTGCCAAAGGACTCTCTTTTGATGACACACTGCGTGACCTCAGGATTGTCTTTGGACAGGAGTGTCTCAATGAAAGGTCTGTCTGAAGGTGGTGGCATGACTTCCAAAATTGAATCAGGGACAGAGACAGTCTGAGTGACAAGAGGCGTTCTGGAAGACCCAACTCTGCTCGCAACCAGGAGAACAAGGACCTCATCATGGAACTTGTGCAAGAAGACCGCAGGATTACCATCCACCAGCTCATGTACCAAAGTGGATTTTCATATGGGTCAGTGCAAAGGATCCTCAAGAAGGACTTGGGGATGTCCCAGATCGCCGCCAAATTCGTTCCAAAGATGCTGACTGACATTGAGAAGAACCTCAGAGAAATGGTTTCCAGAGACTGGTTGCAAAGAGTGGAACAGGAGCCAGGTGTGATGGACAGAATAATTACAGGAGACGAATCTTGGGTGTGGTGCTTTGAGCCTGAGAGCAAGAGAGACAGTACACAATGGATCCAAAGGGGAGTCGACCTCAGACCCAAGAAATTCCACAAGTCCAGATCAACAAAGAAGGTCATGATCGCAGCATTTTTTGACCATGAAGGAATAGTGCATTTGGACTACTTAGATGGCCAAAAAGTCACATCAGAGGTTTACATTGGGATCCTCATGCGCCTGAGAGACAGCATCAGGCAGAAGCGCAGGCTCAAATGGACCAATCATGACTGGATCCTTCTGGATGATAACACATCTGTTCACACCTCTGATGACACAACAGAGTTCAGGAGACAAGTCAAAATGAGCAGAGGCAGTCATCCACCCTACAGTCCAGATCTTGCGCCCTGTGACTTTTTCCTTTTTCCATTGTTGAAGTCCAAACTCAGAGGACAACACTTCGCAGATCTGAACACTCTCAAGGCAGCCATTGAGGACGTGTTCAACAACATCCCAACAGAAATGTTCGAGCAGTGCTTCAGGAACTTGCGCCACAGATGGAGGTGTTGTGTGGATGCATCAGGGAACTACTTTGAGGGAGATCCAGACATTTGAAGACTTGTCTCCAAGTGACTGCTGCATCGTGTCAACAAAGAAACTTGCCTCTGTGTGCGTGCAATTGACCCGGCTGTCCTCGCGGACGCTCCAAATAAAGTGGTCATGTCGGACAGGAGTTTTGGATATTACCTCGTATATCTTGGCCAAACCCGTACTTCACAGAAAAGACGCCAAGATCAATGAACGATTATGGGCCAATCATTCATCTTGAGCAATTATGCTCATTAGTCTGGCCAGACTGAATCAATCGATGATTTTGCATTTTTTTCGTGCCAGTTTTGTGGCGCTACATCCAGAAAAATGCTTTTGTTGTGTCCAAGATAGCGTGTGTGCTGGACGTGCAGAAGTGCCACTCTTTGTCATGTGTGCGCCAAACAAAGGTCATTTGTGGGTCAACGTGGTTCTGTGTCGAATACGAGGCTGTTGTTCCCAAAAGTCTTTGCCGTGCATGGTTTGGTGTTTTGTTTTGTCATGCAGCACAGATTGGAAGTAGATCAGTGCCAGGGTTGTCAAATCAGTTCATTGTCAAAACAACTTGAGAAATCTATTAAAAAAGGTAGAAGTTTGGTTGTCTTTTGGAGTTTTATTGAAGGAAAGAAATAGTTTTCACAGTGTTAGCTGTTCTTGGAATGTGGACACTAAAACCAAACTGAAACAATCAAATCGATGATCATGCACGGCAAAGACTTTTGGGAACAGCCTCGTACTTCCAGAACATTTCCCATCAGTTGCTCGTATCGAGCTCAAACAAGTTGTTGAAAGTGTGTGAAAACTGCCTTTTTGGATCCATTGTGGAATGCAAACAACACGGGAGTGGATAACTCTTGCACGCTTTTGTCATTTTGTTCCGTTTTCTCAGTGTCTGAGGTCACTGGAAGTTGATGCCTAAGTTTTTCGCCGTCACATTCCCAAGAAAGCGTTTGTGAAACGAATGCTTGTTACGTGCGATACGCCCACGCTCTGCACTGCTTGCAGTAGTGATGGGCGAATGCATGGAGGTGTGGAACCAAGGTGATCCTGCTTTTCAACTGTTCCGCGTGCACGCAATTGGAAAAGGCGTCGTTGACATGTCAAATTATTGCATGCACACACACACACACACACACACACACACACACATACACAGTGTGCTGGAGCCAGTCATTGTTCCTGTTCTGTTCCCACAGACATGACTCAATTTGTTCAGAGAAAGAATGGCACGAGTACAGAATCCCATGACTGGTTGTTTCAGTGGATTTCCCCCGCCGATCCCCCCTCCCCCTCCCTCTCGCTATTGACTTGCAGCGCGACATGAGAAAATTTGGAATGATGAAAGTCTTGGATTCTGAGGCCTGTGTTGATCTCTACACTGTGAGTTGACAAGAACACACACACCACGAACAAGAACTGTGTGGTTGTGTTGAACGAATTCGCATTCAAGGATCAGACGAACTCAGATTGAATGTGTTGTCCCTGAGCCTGTGAATGTTCAACACTTGCTGGATACTCATCCGTCGGATTAGTTTACTCCATGTTGTGTGCCAAATAAATATGGCCCCAAAGCTTGAGCTCTCGAGACTCAATAAAAGCAATATGTACACAGAAAACTGAATGGCGTGTGTATGTTTGAAGGTTCAGGCAACTCTGTGCAGGAAGTCTGCCACAAAGTCTTGGATCCTGCGACAAAAAATGATAGTTGTTGGCACTGGGCTCAAATTCGAGAAGTTTCGAGTTGGATTTGGTGGTTTTGTGTGTGATTCTTTTTCAACACGTGACAGTTTTGCTCTTCCGGAAATCGATTGGTGTGCTGCCATTTTTGCCGGGCATTTCACGAGTTGTTCTCCCAAAGACTGTCTAGCGCCCAGAAACCCGCTTGCACGTGTGGTGTAAACATTGGAAAGATCGCAAGGGGCAAAACGTGGGCAAGGTGTACACAAAGTTTGTGTCTGTTTTCGCGTCTAGACTCAACGATGAATCCACACTTGTGCGTGATTTTCTCCGAGATTATGCCGGTTTTAAGCCGTGTTTTGTTGCAAACGGTGTTGAAAGCCCACAAAGACGAAGGACTCGTAGAACAAGACAGTTTTGTGGGGTGGCACTGTTTCATTCCCGTTCGTTTTCACAGGAAAACAGTTTACGAGTAAAGTTTCACAATGGGACAAAGCCGATGCTAATACCGGTACTTTTCAACCCACGGATTGTGTTTTCGGGCAGAACTTTCAGTCGGTACGTCTCCCCCTTCTTCGGGGAACCATTGAAGTGAAGTAACGTTTCACGTCTCCTGTGTCTGCATTTTGTTGTGGGCCGCATTCTGTGAGGAATGCGTCACAGTAAATCTCACACTGCTGCGCTGGGAGTGTGAGTGAATGGAGAGACTAATGGATTTTAATTGAGCTTCTCTTTGAGTCGCTAAAACATTAAATGGGTTCGGAGATTGATGACAGTGAGTCGTGAAAAGGATCTGCTGTCATCCCCCAGGCTCGCGTGTTCCCCAGGATGTCGGAGAGGGAGATGTTGCCTGAAAGGACTCACACACACACACACACACACACACACACACACACACACACAAACACCATTCAAAGCAAGCATCATCAACTGAATACCTGTCTCTCATGGTGGCCCGAAAGAAGCCAACGTCTTGAAAAAAAAAATGCCACAGAAATATTTTTGTTGGACAGCTTTTCGTTTTCTCTGGTGCTGACTGTGTTTCAGCCTGAATTTGTGCACTGTCTGAAAGGCTGGTCTTTTCGTCAGGAATTGCTGTATATACTTGCGAGTTCGTGTTTGCCTGTGGATGTTGATTTGTTGTTTTGGGGACGAGCCTTTGCTCAGCAGAAGAATGCATTGGCCTTGTTCGGCTTTCGACATGAATACATGTAACGGTGCGAGCTTGTTTGCCTGAATATTTAGGCCGGTGACAGTCTGTCGAGCTAGCATGATCAGAATACATTATCTGTTCTCTGCGCCTTCACACTGTGCAACTTTCACAACGCAGGTTTACCTCTGCAGATGTCTTCCCGTGACAAGTCAAAACTTAAGCATCCAGACCTGTCGCCAATAGATTTTACAGGGCAGACCAAGAAAATTACTTCTGGAGCACTTGGACTGGTTCAGCCTCTTATGAGGCTTTTCCATCAAACTGAAGGAGCCTGGTGCTTGACTGCACATACGTAATTGATCACTCGCATTTCTACTTTTCCAGAGTCTCTGTTTTGGGTTTACAAATGTTTCCTGTGTTTGAGTGAAATGAAGAGTGTGCCCCATGTAAGCAATGGGTTGACAGGGCAGGGTGTTTGGTGTGAAATGAAAATCCGATTTGTGTTTGTCAACACTTGTCTCAGCCCGGTCGAAGTCGGGAGACACTGCTCAACCACCATACCAACAAAGCCACTGAAAGGGTGTCGGAGGCGCTTCGAAATTCAGGGCTGGTCTTGGTGGAACGTCTGCTGCGTCTCATCAGTGATGTTGAGGAGAAAGGGATGAGAAACGACGAATGACTCGAGCTCCATTCGAACGAATGGCGAGAGGCCGAAAAACGAGAGATCGGGGAGATTAAGAGAGACGGCAGACAAGAAGGGAGGTTCATGTGCTTGCAGACCAGCAGGCATGACTCAGTTCTAATGTGGACGAAAAAACCTCCTGAACCTCCAGAGAAGGTTTGCTCAACGAACAGGAACAGGTTTCATCAGAGTTTCACACAGGTCATAACCAGGCCGCCGAGTCCAAGACGGAAAAACGCACCGGTACAAGTGGCACGAGTGCTTCAGAATGATAATTTTGGCTTTGCGAGGTGGGGGAGGGGGAGAATGGAGGAAGAGAAAAGCTCCAGAAAACGATGTATCTTTGGGGGACGGCTGGAGGCTCGCCTGAAGATGAGACGGGCGCATGAGTCAGAGCAACCAGCTGCGCTGCTCCATATTTGGAGCGGCTGAGTCTGGGAGGAAAACCTGGCTTCATGCGTCCATTAGACGTGCAGCCAACGTTGGACATCTGTGTCTGCAAGTCGGTGGAAAAGCTACGAATGAAGATTCCCTGGTGTTGGCCCAAGGAAACGTTGAATTTCAGGAAGGAAAGTCATTTGGATTGGTAGAGTTGATTTCTTGGGCAAGTTGTTCTCTCGTAAATAGGAGAAACGAATCAATTGCACCGCTGCTCTGGAGATTGACCCAATCCAGAGGATGAGATCTTCCAATCAGTTGCTGCCCGAAGTGGACATGAAGCGCAGATGCTCCTGACAATGAATCCACGAGAGACAACATGTCACAGAAACAGGGTCACACCCAAGGGCGAGCTAAACAGAGAGCCGCAGATGCCATTCTGGCCTGAAGATGATCTGTTCGCATTGTGCTCAGAAAGAGGGTGTGTACTCGTACATTGCTGGTGTCTGTGTTGATATACTGGACAGACATGTCGACGTAGTCGAAGACGAAACTCATCCAATATCGCTCAAGGAGTGAGAGTGATCGCTGTTTGAAGCTGAGGAGTACAGCACTCAGAAAGCCCATTGAATCCCCCGAGGCTCAGTGTACATGCTCTGTATATTGATCCGTGCAAATGTGATCATTGTAGGACACGGTAGAGTACAGTGGGCGCTGCTTAGCGGTGCTTTGCATTCATGTCCCAATCTGGACGACGTGAGGATTCCAACGCCATCCAGCCGGGAGCTTTATCTCGGCGTCTGCGGAGGGAAGCTGGAGTCGGCCTTCCGTTTTCAAGTTCTTACAGAAATCGCCAAACAGTGTGCAGGGTCACCCTTCAACCTGTGCGTGACCAACAACGAGATCTTTGTCTCTGAATTGTTTTGTCTTTGGTGTTGAGATCAATGGACATGTTGGTGGGTACAAGACAGCAGCATCCTCTGTGTGGCCTGGTTGCGAGACAGAAGGGAACAAGTGACGACATAAGAATGTGAGAGTTGTACCTTTCTGAAGAGACACTTGACCTCTTGCTTGATTGTGCGTCATCAAGACAAGAAAAAACAAAAGTCCCTCGAACAAAAGAATGCCACTGCGTTGAGACACATCCTCGTGCTAGTCCCCTCCTCCTCCTCCATGAGACTCGCCTTGGGAAATGTCAGGCGAAGACAGTTCAGACGCGCTGAAGAATCAAGCACAAAGGCAGCAACAGCCCTGGCATGCTTGTTTTGTTCGTTGAATCATGGTTCCAAAGAGTGGGAGTGCATTTTATTCAAGGCAGGAGTCCCACACAGCGGAAGTTCAGAGGTTTCGAGTCCCGGGAAGGTTGGCGCAGTGAATGATTTTGTGCTCGGGCGCCCGCGAGCTGTTGCATTATTCAACAGGACAAGCGTTTGATCAATCTTGTATGCTGTAGGTACAAAGCTTCATTGCTCCCCGGAACTGACCCAAGACGACGCTGTCAAAAGAGAAAGAATCAAAACAACGACAGACCCCAATTTTTCCATTGTGTGGAATTCACCTGTGACCCAGAGAACGCCATTTTGGAACAAAGGACCACAACGCGACCTCCCACCTCCACAAAGTTTCCTGAAGTCTCAACACAGTGCATTACACACATGTATGTATATGCGCCGAGTACTTGTGGCTCCGCCTTCAGAGAAGCCGCACACATACTCACACACGCACACACTACAGTATTGAACAAAATCAAAGACGCGTGTGCGCGTGTGTGGTTGAGCCCAGTTTTCCTCTCTATAATGATCTTGGTGGGAAACGAGAAAACACACCGGTATTCTGCAAGTGGTGAAGTCACACTTGGTTCAAGAAAGTTGTGGACTCCCCAGATTTCAGGGTGACATTGCACAGCCAGCGGGACTGACCTTCGTTTGGTGGTGTCCCCTGGATGTCCACTCGCACCTTTTGAAGCGTTGCGCTGTTCGAGTGTTTCTGCATCTTGCCACTGGCGATAGACGGGCATTATTCAAGTCAATGTTTTTGGTTGGTTGACCCAAGCCTGTGCACAGTTCGTTGTTCAACGGAACCGACGTGGGAGATCGCAAGTCTCGTTCGTCTTCACTTGTGGCGCGCTCCAAGGTCAGAACAGACGGGAGTTGATCCCCCAGCGCGCAAAGCAAGTCTGAATAAACCAAAGAACTATGAATTTGCGCAGAAACTGCGCAATAAGATGAGACCACATGGCACATGATCAGTATCATCTGTAAGGTTTCGGTTTGCTGATGGTAAAGCAGCTTTGGGGAAATGGCAGCTTTGTGTCTGCTTTGTAATGACAGGTCCGAGCACAATGCGAAGAGGAAATTGACTTGCCGTCCTCAGATGCTCGCGGATAATGTGCAGTTCTTGTTCAGTTGGGTGGGGGGGGGGGGGGCGCTGCAAGCAGTGCGCACACGAAGGTGTGAAACAGGGTCGGATATTTTGCACAGACGTTTCTTGTGGTCACTGAATGACGTCTGGAGACTGTGGCTCCCTCCTTGTTTCTCGTATTTTGCCCAAACGGGATGACTGCTGTCTGAATTGAGCAGCTGTCAGGGTCAAGGACCAAGTCGCATTGGATTTCGGACAGGGTTGACAAAGCGAGTCTGGATTGCGTGAGACCACGTCACACTCCAATGGTGCAAAATGTCTTCTTCTACAGTTCGTCAGCCAGATGTTTGAGAGTGTAGAGATCCATTTAGAGATAAAGTATTGACTGCTCTTTATCTGCGCAATGAAGACAACGCGCTTCGGCGTTTCCCCGTCAAATGCACAGGGCGGAGATGCCAGATGTGGAATCATTTCACTCTTCAACTTTGAAGAACACTGTTCCCAGTCGGTGCATCTTTTATCAAAAGAATTCTTATCAAAAGAATTTGACGCAAAACTCATTTGTTTTCTCCAGGATGGCTGTTCCGAATCGTTTGGTTTTTACAGAAAGCTTGAAAATCATCATGACATGTCAACTTCAGGCTCACTTTTCAAACACTAAAAATTCCCTTGGTGGAAGCGTCCTGAACAGCGACTCAGCCCGACGCATGTGAACGGAGATCTGCTCTGTGATGTGAACCTGTCCTCCCAGAACACGCGAGCATGCTTCTCCGCAGGATACGTGTTCCCGCATCGAGTGATCCATCATTACCGAGGTGCGTGTCTTCATTTAGAGCCGCAGCCGAGGAAGGAAACTACATTTATTTGGCGCCATTGATTTTGCTATGAATAATTAAAGACTGTCGTTTGTTGTCGCAACACGGCAACGGCTTTCATGCGCCGCAAGATCAAACTGTTCGGGAGAATTTTATGCGATGTGTGTTTCGATGCAGGACGTCTGAAACAAAAGTCTGACAGGTTCTGGCCACCAGGACGGCTGAGTATCAATGGCCTTTCGAGCGTTATTGGCCGTTCTGTGCTGCTGTGGGAACCCTTATCAAACCTGGTGGGAACTGGCCTCATCGTTGTGCAGTGACCAGACAACGTTCACGCAGTATTCTTGGCAAAACAACGTTTGGGAAAAATTTCCACTTTGATATTCGCGGTGAAGAGACCACTGGTTCCAGCTGCAGCCTGACTGGAAAAGAGACCACCAGTCTTGTGGAAAAAAAGTTTCTCATTAGCGGCGGCTTACGTGCGTGATCCATTCCCGTGTGCATCGTGACCGCGGTGCAGAATTTACGTTCGCCTCCTGCAGGAGGATGAAACGTGCCGGTGAAACAGAAGCTCAGACTGTCGGGCTGAAGCTGTGTTCAACGACAAGCCAGTGCCTTTCACAATTTCAAAACCCACACGCTTTGCCAGAAAGATCATTCAATGATCATTTTGAACTTCTTGTTCCGCTATCCTTGTTCTCCAGTAACTGGAATTTCACCGAAAAATTTTCACCGAAAAGAAGCGAGACAGTATGTTTCAAGAGTCACCGAATTTCACCTGATGTTGTGGCCGCAGAATGTTGCAGTGCGGAAGCTATGGCTCTGTCGATGGATCGGTCGATCTGTGCAAATTGCGGTTCCAGTTTCAGCCACATTTCCTGGGATGTAACTGCAGCATTGATGGTGGATTGCGTTTCCTCTGGCATTTGTTGGAGGTCGATGGGAGGGAGCTACGAGTAATTCAGGGTGTTACGCCTCAGTGAAATATTACGTACGTAGGTGTGCGTATTGATGAACTTTTGATCGGTATTGTGATGAAAGTCCACTACGCTTGCAGTTCTTGTCAACACCCATTCACAAACAAACCAAACCTGCTGTGGGCCGTTCGTTGAGCCAGAAGCGACGCACGCTACGAGCTGTGGTGACGAGGACGTGAGTCAGTCCGGGAGCAAACAGCGCTGCGTGGCAACGCCTGATAACCCGGACGACAGACCCGCAGTCCCGGACGCTGCTGAAGATGCATGATCCGGGCATGCGCCACCGCGAAACCAATATTGACTCGAGGAAATGTTGAAATGCCACAGATTACAAGCATCAGGAGCGTTGTTCAATGTATTGAGTTGCAGCCAGGCTGAGGTTCCATTGTGGTTTCCGATGGTTGCGGTGAGACTTCGGCAAACGTTTGGCAACACGCAAGACTTCTCGCCTTGTCCGTGGCTTCATGTCGTCTGAACAGCATCCTTCACATTTTGATGCAACCCCAAGCTGCTCACTGCAAATACCAGTGGGTCGAAACGAACGAGTGAGAAACCAGAAGAGTCCAAAAAGGCGTGGCGTATACTTTGCTGCCGATTCGTAAAACACTGTTTGGTTTGGGGACGCTTGTTCAGACAGAATGATGCAGGCATCTCAAATGTGACTTTTCGCTGATGAACAACCAAACACTATTGCTTCCGTGCTGAGCAAAGAAATCAACAGCTTCCAGCCAAATCCCATGTATTTCCGTCGTTCCTAACAAGGTCCTGCGGAGGCATCATATCTGCCTTTCGTTGCTTCATTTCCTGTCCTGCTGTCGTTTCCTGACCTCAAGAAATTCCTCCTGAAGCTTGGTTTTCCTTTCGTGAGCACCCTGTTCCGTCGGCGTTTTGTGAAGGGAAAAAATTAGAGTGGATGTGGGAGAAGAAATCTGGTACATGCGGTGCATTGACGGCACAAGGGACAGGAATCAGCTGTCACGTGTGCTAGGGTCACGCGCAATTACACGTGACTACTGCAGGGACGGGTTGCCTGGCAACAGATGCGTTTGTCACGTTCGACCGCGGACGAGGTCACCAGGATGACGTGATTTGTGACGTCTGTCGTCTCGTTTGCGGGACGGTGAGTTGTAGATCTCGTTCCGAGATGAAGGACTGGAGCCGCTGATGGGGCTCGATTTGTGCTGACTTCGGCTTGAATATGCTCGAACCTCGGCCGCGTGCTCTTTTGTCGTCAGTGTCTGCGGCAACACCACAAAGAAACAGTTGACGTGTGACACGATTTGTGACGTCTAGAGGTCCACACTTTCGCCGTGGCAGACATGATTTTTGTGCCAAAAAGAACAGGTAATAGAGCGCAGAGGAGTTTGTTCCATTCAAAGCTGGCGAGGACAACACGAGCCTTTCAAGCTGTCGGCGTAAATCAGGCAGGGAATGGTCGGCATCCCTCAGTTGAGGCTGAAAGGCCCGGAGACAGCAGCGCTGCTTTGTGCAATCAACGGATTGCATGACCAGGTGCCTCGTGTTGATGGTGCGTGGAGCCTTTCAGGGAAAACAGTCCAAGGAAGAAGTTCGCCCTGTGTCTCTCCACCGTTCAGCTGCGGGAAGATAGAACAACATGCAGCTGGAGGTGGAAGGTGTCTGGGTCTCTTTTCACTAAGACCGACCGGTGACGTGACACCGGCCTGCGTGAAGCCCCTCAGTCGAGTGAATCCCTGTCATGTCTCCGTCACCGCTGCAGCAGGCTTCATTAGGGACCAGTTTCCGCCAAAGACTTCCTATTTCACGCAGTGAACAGTGCTACAGAAGGGTGTTGCGTCTGTCTGCTTCTGTCGCCTCCCGTGTGTTTGAAGGACACTTGTCGGAGCTGGACAGAATGGTAGATTTCCGACCACATGGCACTTCCAGCGGAGCAGCTTTAGCGACCAGTGTTACGAGGGCTGAACACCTACAATTGCTACGGCAGAAGCAGACGGCGGCCTCGGCTATTTGTGAACACGGTTTCTCGATTAATGCGTCGTGTCCGACTGCTGCGAGTGTCACGGCCCACACGATAAAACGTGCAGCCGCCCAAATGTCACTTTTGGCGTCACGATGAACGTGGACGGAGGGGCAGGTAGAAGTCAACATAACCGAGTGCAAATCGGTGGACATGGCAAGATTGTCCGCAGCTTGAAATTTTTTTCGCAAGTGTGTCTCTCTTTTGATTCTGGAGTTTCACAGAATGAGCACACTTGGTGCGGTACCGTGTAGAGTCTGTTGATCTCTGCAGATTTTTGACTCAAGTCCAGCCGTGGAAAAGTAAACGTGGGATGTTTCTGACTTGAAACCCACTGGCAGATCTGGGTGACAGAAGACACTCTGAAGTGAGTGATACAAGGGAATTCCACAAAGAAAGGTCTGCAGTCCGACAAGTATGGTCTCTACAGAGACCAAATTTTTGGGACAAGTCACAAAGACTCTTCTTCATGTGGGCATCATATGTATTGACTGTATACTCATCATAGTAGTGTAAGGAGGTCATACAGATCAAATCTGTGATACAGTAAATTGGTCAATGACTATTAGTTGTCCACAGACAGTTCTTACAGAATGGTCAAGGTCTTGATTACTCTCTTTTTATGTTGTTGTACACCCATAAGATTTTAGACTGGAAAGGTACTCAGGGGATTAGGATGACTCCTCTGATACAGATGTGGATTTATGCCATTCTCTTGTGCAGTCACAACTCCATTTCCAGTGAACTTTGGTTGATATTTCTGGAAGTTCTTGTCACACTCATACAAGTTTTCTTTTGTATAAAGTGTTGTTTCATATCTTGGTTCAAAGATAAAATTCATTCAATCACAAATGACCACAAGGTTCCCTTCTTTTTGGACCGCAGACCTTTCTTTGTGGAATACCTTCGTACAACGAAATTAGAAGACCACCGAACCACGTCAGTGCGCCCTCGCGGACAGTAAACCCTCATGTAGGTCTGTGTCGTTGGGGAGGGAAATTATTCAACTCGAAGCTGGAAATTCAAAGACATTGTCTGGTTACGTCAAAGCCGCACGCTCGCAGAGACGGTTCATGATTGTCGTGTGTCAGATTAGAAGCAAGAGCAAGTCTCGTTTCCGGTCGGAGAGCCGATTATGCAGGCACGCAAATGTCAAAAACCGAACAGCTTATCAGAATGCCAAGGACACAACTGGAGCCCAGTTTCACAAGGCGATGTTTGCACAGTTGTGTGGAAATTTTCAAATGACTCTGAGGTTGTGTTCAAGGTGTTGCAGGTCCAGCTCACTTGCCTGCCTAGCAAAAGCAGAAAAGAAGGCATTCCTTGTCCAAATTCTCTGTGGCCCTCAAGGAGTAACCAGACCTGATGTTGCCTCGCTGTTGTCTGCGTTGTGTCCGTACACCATGTGAGGCGAATGGCCTGGAGCCAGGAAAGAAGGAAGCATTGGGACGACGGGTTCATGCGGATGCTGTCTGTGTTCTGCTGGGAGACAAAGCCGCCCGTATGAGCTGCACCATGCGCGGGGTATCCGGGCGGCAGGTGTGGCAGCAGCGACACTAATTCAATTTAAATTGGCTGGAAGAAAGACGCGGCGGCGACTCGAGGACGACACGGCTCGGTGCGATGTGTGTGTTACCCGCGCAGGTCGCTGCCTTGACTTCGTCTGAGTGGTGTGTTGTGTGGCGTACTGCTGGAAGGGGATATTCGTCTGGGTACGCCTGTATGAACGTTTTGATGGTGTCGATTGCAGACGGCGCTGCTCACTTGGTTCTTTGAAGGAATTTTCTTGTTTATACGGAGCAATGGAAGACTTTTGATGCCGGATCCACCGTGGTGTGGGTTTGTCTTGGTCTAATGTGTGGCTGACTCTTGTCTTTTCAGATGTACCCCAACAAAGCGAAGCAGATAAACAACGTGGTGGAGGCTTCGCGCAGCGTCAAGATCGACAACTGGTGCCGCTTCGGCCGCAAACACTGCTCGCACCACGGCACACACCAAGTTCGCCCCTTCAAGTGCTTAGGTACGTAACTGGCAAATTTGCGCGCACGGAGAGGTTTTGGGTGAGGACAGTGAAACAACTGCGCGCACATCAGAAGAACAAAGAAACCTGTTCAAAGCACCACTTTTGGGGGGAAAAAAGCGCTCCCAACATGCAAAAGGCAGGTTCGAGTATCCAAAAGGAAGAGACTGACTTTGAAGTTTTTCGTCTGCAATCCGATCTCCGTGTGTAGGATTTGCCGTCACGTCTGTCGTCACAAGGAGAGAGTCTTTGTCAATTTCACAGTTGCGCTGAAGCAGGGAGGTTACCTGCCTGTTCCAACATGTTGTTTCTGTTGTTGCAGTTGGTCCATTCCAAAGTGAGGCGCTGCTGGTACCGAACCACTGCGTGTTCGATCACATCCACAAGACGAAGGAATGCAAGAGCTTCCAAGTGAGTGTCCATTCTGACCTTGCGCTTCGGCATTGAACGAACTCACGACTGTGTTCTTCCTCGCGACGAAAAAGAAGCACCAAACATCTCAAACTAAGTGCTGGACAGCAGACTCCAACCGATATCGCAAGCTGGTGTGTCGACGGAAGGCAAAATTCACGGAGACGAGACATTTGGGAACGTGGCTTGGTGTCTGGGGTCTGGTGTGACCTGTACGTCTGTGTTCCCGACAGGAATGGAACAAGACAGCGCTGGAGTCGTGTCGCGGCCGCGGTATGGTGCAGCAGTCGTGCGCCATCCTGCTGCCCTGCGGCGTCAACGTGTTCGGAGGCGTCGAGTTCGTCTGCTGCCCGCAGGACAAGGGTGCCCCCCAGCCTGCCGACAAGGCCGGTGCGTGGAGTGTGTTTGAATGTTGATCAGGAGGGTTTCTCTTCTCACAAGACAAGGCCCCGCCAAGGCTGGTAGTCATTGGGAGGAAGTGAAATGGGGTTGGGTGCTGGTTGCTGGGTTGTCAGAGAAATACTTGTGCGAAAAGACCCATATCAAGGTGTGATCAACTCAAGATAAGGAGAACCGGGTCTGATCAGAAAAGAGCCGACAAATTCAAGCGTCGTGTGGATGGCCGGAGGTGAGAGCACCACGTGATCTCTTGTTGTGTCGTACTTCGCTCTGACAAGCGGTCTTTGTCCCTGCAGCGTACAAGCCGCGCGATGACGTCGACTCCATGATCGACTCGCTGAAGCCGGATAGCAAGAGCGACTCGAGCGAGACTGAGGACGAAGACTCGTACTGGGACAGCTACGAGGTGCGTTCAGCTGTGTGTGTCGGAGTCACAGCTCCGTTCATGCTCGATGACCTGACGCTTTGGGTTGTTGTCGCGTGGAATAAATTTTGAAACTGAGGCAAAATTCTCACATCTCTGGAAATGTTTCGTGGACATGTGGTGTGGGAACTTTTGGTGCAGAGCATGTTTGGTCTTGTTGTTTTTGAACGGAAACGGTAACTTCCGAATTTGGACGTTTTGAATCTTTCAGTGTGAACACAACTTTGTGCGGTTTGTTCACTGAAATCAACCTTGATTTTGAGTTTTGTCACAATTGTCTGATCACTGATCAGCCTTGCAAACACAAACCGCTTCAAGAAAGACCTTGTCTTTCTACAAACTTTCTCGCCCCCAATCGCACCGATTGTTCTGACATGGCACAATGAATGACAACGACTGAATTTTCGTTCGCATTGGAAAGTGAAAAGAAAGTTCGGTTCAAGAGCGATGTTGGTGGTTGTGGGTGCTGGGTGTGCTGTGCAGTGAAAATAACCTTCACTCTTCTGTCCGTTGCAGTGTTTTCCCCTGACTCTGACCTTGTTTTTGGAGTGAAAAGCAAATCGTGTCAACAAAACCCCAAAGAAAGAACAAAAGCTGTCTTTCTTTGGTTCCCTCCCGCAATCTCTGTGTCCCGATTCTCGTAAATGCTTTCCTTTTCCTTAGGCCTCCAGTTCGTTCGTAAGCTCAATTGTTCGAAACCGCTGTGATGATTTGACCACTGGGAGTGGAGGTGGCGGTGCACAGCGCTCGGATTGGTGTTGCATGTGGGGTGGTTGTGTCGGTACAGGACGAGACGGAGGAGTCGGACACGGAGGAGACCGAGGAGGAGGAAGAGGACGACTCTGATTACTACGACGACGACTCTGAGCAGGCGGACGAAGAGGATCTCTACAGCGAGGAGGACGAGAGCAGCGAAGAGGAGGAGGTGCTCTCCGAGGAGGAGACCGAGTCCGAGGAGGAGGTAGAAACAACGTCTGTGCGAGCAACAGTAGAAACCCCCTGCCTCAGAGCGTGTGCGCAAGGGTGTTCGTGGCTGCCCGCGTCTTTCCAGTGACAGCATGTAGCACACACGAATGTTGTGCACCAGGTGAAGCCACGGACGCGTGTGCGCACGCACCTTGAGATGGGGTAGAGTAGTGACTGCGTAGGCTGCAGTAGAAAACAACCCCAGTCGCATGTGACAACAGGGAGACCGCTCTTGATGCTCCTCTCTTCAGGAAAGGACAGCTGTAGAGAGAGCAGTGTCTCTGAGTATCAACTTCTGCAGGTCAAAAACATCTTGTGCTTTCAGTTTGTTTGATGTTATGTTCTTCTCGTTGACGATATTTTCTTGAAAGTTGAAAAATGGTGTCAGACTCTGTTCTGTGCTTTCAAATCTCATTGGTATTTTGGTGGAAAAGCTCAATCCCTCTGATTGCTCGTGTGTAAGACCAGGATTGCTTGGCGCACCAAAACTAGAGAAAAGGCACCTACAATGTAAGACTGATCCGGCGTGTTGGGTGACGCAGTGCGCTTTGTTTGCAGGTCACGTTCACACTCGTGATATGTTTGCGTTGCGTTGTGATATTTCCAACTTCGTGACATCCACACTGACATTTGCAGTCGAAGGAGAAGACGCCCCCTGTGGACGCCTACACGGAGTACCTGCACAAGCCCAACAAGAACATGAACGAACACGACTACTTCTTCAAAGCCAAGGCCGAACTTCAGAAACACCATCACGAAAAGGTCACCAAGGTCAGTGATGTCAGCCTTTGAAATCATGTCTGCAAGATGTCGAGCTCGTGATTGCTCGGTGCTTCGCCAAAGTCCCAAGGCTCCGTTGAATTGTTCCATGCAACGTGACAGAGCTGATGAAAAGGTCTGGGGTTCGAACAATCGTAAGTGCAGTCTGACTGAAAGACGGAGGTGGGAGGTGTGGTGGAGTTATGCATTCGCAAACTCAGATTGACGTCCAAGGTGGGACCCGACCGAAAAAATATCGTACGACACTGCAGTGCATTGTCTAGAATTCAGCTGCCACTGAAAGGCTGCTCCGCGATTGAAAACTGTGTCGCGGGTTTTCTTCAAGGGCAATTCCTGTGAGTACGAATGGTTGTTTTTGCGCAGATGATGAAGGAGTGGGCAGCTGCGAGGCAGCGCGTGCAGGACATGAAGGCGACCGACCAGAAGGCGGCTGACAAACTGAACAAGGAGATCACCATCAGGTGCGCGGCGCGCTGCCGTCGAACAGCGTTCATGCAGAAAGACATCCCGTTTGCAATGACGTCCCTCTGTCATCTGTTTGCTGAAATCGCTGAAATGTCGAGTTTCTGATTGCTTCACCTTTCAGACAGACACTGTAACGAATTGAAGTTGTTGGTCAGTCAGGTTGCCCTTGTAAAATTGCCGCTGTTGGGGTCTGTTGCCACAAACACTGACGTGAATTTCTGCGGTACTGCTGCTGCAGGTTCCAGAAGACGTACCAGGCTCTGGAGCAGGAGGGTCAGGCGGAAAAGAAGCAGCTCGTGGCGCTGCACCAGCAGCGCGTCCAGGCCGACATGAACGAGCGCAAACGCCACGCCATGGAGCACTACATGTCTGCGCTGCAGAAACCGACTCCTGACGTGAGTAGCGCACACGCGGATTGAATCGAATTCACGCACCGTTCTGAAGGCAGTCTTTCGAGAACAAGGTGTGCTGGGACGGAGAAAATTGGGCAAGGAGAAAAAGAAATTGTGCTCTTGTCAGTTGCTGAAAGCTTCGCGAGTCGTGTCTTCCAAAATCCAGAGCTAACAAATGTCACTTGGAGAAACTGAGAGCCTTTTGATAGAGACCAAACAGTGAATGATAGTGTGGCGTTTCGTTTCCACCAGGCGGCTCAGATCCTGAAGGCGCTGCAGCACTACATCAAGACCGAGCAGAAGGTGAGTGTGCATCTGTCAAAACACACGGACACTCGTGTGCACACAAACTCCCTCCAATCAATTGCCTAGTGCGGGACACACTTCACATGAGTTGTATAGACCGCCCAGGAAAAAATGTAGGAAGCGCTTTGCTTCTTCATCCAGTGCGCATTTGTTTTCAGGACCGGATGCACACCATCAACCACCTGAAGCACCTGCGCGAGACTGACCCGGCGGAGGCGGAGTCGGTGCGCGGTCAGACGGAGGACCACCTCGCCATCATCGACCAGCGCATCCAGCAGTCCATCCAGATGCTCAACCGCGTCCCAGGATTCGCCAAGAAGATCAAAGTCCAGATCGGTACGTGATGCTGCTCGGTGGGAACACTTCAGTTGACGTTTGTGTGGGGAAGTCGTCCAGTGGGGAAGTTGTCCAGTGTGATGCTTGTCTAGTCGCGTGTTGGTCAGTAGAAAATGGGATTCATTTGAACATCGTGCTTTTCGTGGAACGCTGTTTTGAATGGCAGCCTCGGCAGTCTTTTCACTAGATGCGTGACGAGTGGACAAAGACTCGCCTTGAAGTTGGTAGAGAAACCCTCAAAGCTTTGCAAAGGAAACAAAAGTCGAACTCGTACTGCGCAGTTCTCCAACGTTTGTCGGTCGTATGTTTCAGAGGACTTCATGAAGACGTTCCGCGAGATCGACATGAGCATCCACAGCCTGCTCGACACGAAGCCGGTCGAGACGCCCAAGGTGACGGCCGAGGAGATCCTCGAGAAGTACAGGGAGAACGAGGCGCAGGCCGAGAAAGGTGCGTGTGTTGCTGCAGCCCGGTTGATGGAGCGGGGTTGTGTGTCTTATTGAGAACATGAAGTGTTGGTCGAAGTGCCTGAGCGGGAGAAACACTGGACAATAAATCGTTCATATTTTGCGGACGTGGAAGCATGGTTGAGGAAATGGGACACCTTCCTTACATTCTCTGCTCGGCTCAACTGTTCTAACGCCGTGACCTTTCAGAACCAGAAGTTGAGACTGAGAAGCCCAAGACGGACGTACGGACGGACAAACCCGAGGTGCACAAGGTCGACGTCAACAAGGTAACGCTCCGGAGCAACAACCAGTGGCGACACCGTGTCAACTGGAGAAAGAAACCACGTTGTGAAACAGAAAACTGGTGGGAAGAAGTGTTTTTCGTGGTGCTCCTGTGACTCTTGATTGGTTCTGATAGACTGGGTTTGTCCTCGTATTCAGGTGCAGCCTGCACTGAAGCCGACCAACTTCGACGACGAGGTGATGGAAGACGAGCACGACTACATCAAGACGCCGCACATCTCGAACGCGCGCGAGTCGCAGTTCGGTGTCAATCAGCCGGTAAGCAACGTTTCACAGAGAAAACTTCGTCAGGCTCTGTCTTGTTGGTGAAGGGACTGGAGCAGGACCGTTCCTCCGACAAAAGGAACAAAACTGAGTGGGAGACCAAACTCAATGGAGATTGGGTTTCGGGGGAATTCATTGATTGATTGTTTCGGCAGAACTACGTCAAGATGAGGCCACTTCGCGCGCACTCCTTCGCGACGGGGTCGGGACTGGGCGTCGCCATCGCCTGCATCGCCGTCTTTGTCGTCATCGTCATCGGTATCATCGTGCTGCGCAAGCGCACCCAGCGCGTCCCGCTGTCGCATGGATTCGTCGAGGTTCGTACCGTCGGCCTTCATGTTGGGAAGTGGGAGAGAGGGGGGGGGGGGAGGCTCACCTGTGAAACAATTCCACACCCGGTCCCAATTCATTAGGGTGGAACCAGGGTTCAATGATGATTGCTGTTTCTCTCAACGAAATCCGGGACGTGCCCTGAACGACATTCACCAAGAATGTTTCTCTGACAGAAAAGACAAGTTTTTTACAGCAACGTTCTGCCGTCTGAAAATCCTGTCGTTCTGTGCCTCTATTTCTACTGTTCTGAACTTTTGACACTGTCTTGCCCTGCGTCTATTTTGCACTCGTGTCAGTGGTGAAACAACAAAATTGTGAACAGCACAGTCACGCAAATTTGGAAACTTTGTCGGAGTTTTTCACCGCTGGTGTTTTCATTTCCTGTCTCGCTGCACATCTTTGCTCTCTCTGGGCACTAACCAGGTATTTGACGCGCCCTCTACCCAGCAGGTGGACCAGGCCGTGTCCCCAGAGGAGCGACACGTGACCAACATGCAGATCAACGGCTACGAGAACCCCACCTACAAGTACTTCGAGATGAATGGGAATGGCACCCAAGCGTAAAGCCACGTGACCGAATCCCGCTCAGCCGCCATGAGGGGACAGCACGTGATGAACACGGACGCGCTGTTTTGAGCCAATGAGATTTCAGGTGTTAAAATCACGTGGCGTGAAATTTGTCCGATCAAAAGTGTTCAATGGAGGACTGTGATTGGGCGAATGGTTGGGCCATTTGGTTTTGAGTTATTTTCCCTGGAATCTGATTGTATCACAATTGGGTGGTTTTTCCGGAGCGAGGCTGTGCCTTGCTGAAAAGTGTGGTTTTGTTACCGAAACATTTGCCCTGATATTCAACAAAAGACAAGCAATTGATACAAATACCAACCAACAACATTTGAATGAAGAGTTTGAAAAGAGCATGAACAGAAACAGCAAAGTGCAAACAAAACTTGGCTTTTCTAGAGCGAGGTGAATGCCGCTTTTTGTGGTGAAAATTTTCGAAGCGTTCTTTTGTGCGAGGCAGTATGTTGTGTGAAGGATTTGGAGGCAACAAAAAGAAACAGCTTTCGGTTCAGTGTTGGCAAATCTAGAAAAGCCAAGTTTTCTCAAGAGAGAAAGAACCATTTCAACGGACCAAACACCACATCATCCGCAAAACTTTCAATTGGTCAGTCACATTGCTCATGTACATTGATGATTATCGTTGCTGTTAAGATGTTGTGAAGCAAACTTGCAACCTGGTATCTGTGCAAAACAGCAGGGTGTCTGAGAAATAGAGCAAACACCTTCAGATTCTCCAAGTTATTTTATGTACTTACTGCCATTTCGTCGTGTTAGATGTACACTCATTGGTTTGTCGTATTGTTTTTATGTGAAGAAAACGTGGACTCCAAATGCTTCCTTCTGCGTTTGTCAAAACTCGAAATATTTCACAATTTCAAATCAAAAACAATTTGTCGTTTTTGCCTTCGGGGAAACTTTCGTGTCCAATTTGGTTCATTTGTTCAAGTCTTCTTCGACTTTCTTCCCACAGAAACGTGTGTCTATCGCCACTGCCCACCATTGAACAGTGTACAAAACAGCCTGTCTTTTCCACCTGTGCGTCTTACATGTATTTGTACACCACTCCGAGGAACAGAAACAAGATGTACATAGACAATTTCCACGCCAGTGTCACCTGTGTAAAGCGTCACCACAAAGCTTGTACATGATACTGGTTTTTATTGGTCGTAGATACGAGTGACTTCTAAGCAGTGAATCTATTCTGACCAGCCGCAACCAACACAACCAGTGTACAGTCGACTTCTAGTCTTAGACACGTTAGGTGTGTATTCAGTTCTTCACCACCGCCTCTTTCCCTTGTTTGTTGTGTTGACTGAAAATAGAATGACGACCACGCTTCTTGTGAATACTTGGGCTTGTTGTATCGTCAACGCTGCAAAGCCTCACATCTCAACAAGTGCGTTGCAGATTTGCACGTACTCTGACGTTTGCTGTCTTTAGGTGCCACTTTCTCGTTGCAAGCAAAGTTCAATGCTCGTAGGCGAGGGGGTTTTGGCGGGTATGAATCAGTGTCAGCAAGATTCGGAACCTCTGCTTGCACTGGAAAAGAGGCCCACGTTGTAAAAAAAAAATTCAAATCAAGCATAATTGCTGAATTATTTATATTTGTAAAGCTTTTCGTGTCGCACATTTACACACAGGGAAATCACAGCAATTATACACTCTCCGTTGTTTAGCGACAAGATCAGTTGTGCTTTTTGCCGCCTCATGTAACCGCGAACTGTGGAGACATTATGAAAAGGTAGATTTGCACTGTGGAAGCTTTTGTGGTTGTTTCCTTGTTTCAGACATGACACCATTCCAATCGAACTCATGTCGAGAATTGAATTGCATCGCGACTAACTAAGAAACTCACTGTCAGAACGAGGGTCATTTCGTAGAAATTATTAGATCTGATTCGGTTTTTTGCGTCACGGAAATCTCGACGTGTCACTTTGTACGAAGTTGCACATATTTATGTCGGGTTACATTTTGAGAATGTGTTTCTTGTGTTTGAATTGTGTTGTGAGGGCTTCGCAAACCACACAGACGGTCGCTTTGGCAGGTGTCGTGTCGCATGTTGAGTTATTGACAAATCGAAAAACGGGGTTGGGTAGTCCTGACAGCACAGCTCGGTGTGTGTGCACTTGTACAGACTGTCCCAGAGGGATAGACACCGAACCTCACTTTTTGTGCAGTTCTGTATGTGGTTGACATTGTTTTCATTTTGTTGCATTGGTGCCATTGAGCGATGTGGGCTGGTCGGGACGTTAGCTTCCAAACGGAGAGCTTCAGTTCTTCATGGATGGAACGTCAGTTTTTGGCGCAAACGACTCGTATCGCTGAATCGCAACCAAAAACAATCACGTGTCACAGATCGTGTGTAAAAAGCTGAAAAACACAAAATACGAGCGGCAAAATTGCAGAGGAGTTTCAGGCCAGTTTACAGTGAAGAGGCAGTACTTTAGTTCATTTTTATGTAAAAAATAGACAAAAATGCTGGTACAATGATTCTGCAAAAATCGAAGTTTTCTTCGTTTGCAAACTTTCAAGTCCAAATTCAATACAATGTGTCTGCATTCTTATTTGTTTGGGGGTTCTTTTTACTTGTCTACGTTTGTTCTTTCTCTGGGCCAAGAAGTGAGAACACCGCCCAGTTGAGAAGACATCAAGTGATTGGAGTGCTCCTCGAGTGCTCGAGTGAATCGAGAAAGTCCTGAAATTTCGGTTCAGAAACTATCTGGCCTCTGTGCTAAAGATTTTACTTCGGGTTGAAATCATTCGGAAGTTCAACTCGGCGCATCAGTCGATTATCATGTGTATGAGTTAATAAACTGATTTGGTCTGTACCAATAAGCAGATGTGTTGTGTTCTGTTGGGTTCAGAGAACTTGCCACGCGATGTTACGAGGATGGAACCAAACCTGGCAGGAAATGTTTCCGGTGTCATGCTCCAGACACAGCAGGCATTTAACCTCGATTCCTTTTTGTACTGACAGGACACAAAAGAACGCATGTTGTCTGTCCCATTAAGTGGTCTTTGTTGACTATAACAAAGGCAAATTCAGACACAACATTGACCGCACTGTGAGCAGAGGACAGGCAACTGGAAGCTGCCACAATCACGCCAATCCTTCGAAATATTGGCCGTGATGGGCAATGCATTTTCTCCAACGCTTTGGCCATGAGTGGAGCATGCACCTCCAGTACTCCTCAGATGGAATTTGGCCAATTTGGTCAGCAACCACCTTCACATTTGCCAGAGTTCCAAAGTGTCTGCCTCTGAGGTTCTTCTTCAGTCTTGCATACAACCAAAAGTCGCTTGGGACGAGGTCAGGAGAATAGGCTGGATAGGGGAGGCATGTCCAACCAAGCTGGTCAAGGAGAAGGAGTGTTCTGTCCATGGTATGGGAAGAAGCATTGTCCATATGGATGAAGTGGCGTCCGTGCACAGCTGCATGTGGCCTCCTCCTGTGGTAAGCTTGGTTGAAGCGGGTCAGAATTGCCTGGTACACGTACTGGTTAACTGTCTGTGGCAGCTGCACAAATTCATAATAAATCATCCCCTTTGAATCAAAAAAACTGACAAGCATGACCTTGGAAGTTGACAGGTCTCTGCGCGCAATTTGGGGCCTGTCCTCCTCCCTGCGCTGCCATTCCCTTGCTTGCAGTCGAGTATTTGGATCATATATATAAATCCAAGATTCATCTGTTGTCACCACGTCTGAAGACTCGCTGGGTGTGGTTGTAGAGGCAGATCCAGTAGTGGCAAACAGCAAGTCTCCGGGCCAACTGTTGGTCGCTCAGGATCCTCGGCACAAATTTCACACATCTTTTAACCAAGTTCAGGTCCTTTCTGAGGATTCTGTTGACTGTTCCAAATGGAATTCCAGTGTCCAAGACAATGCCTCTGATGGTGCTCTTCCGGTCACGCGCGATGCAGTCCTCAACCTTCCTAATGTTCTGCCTGCTGCGCCCAGTTTTCGGTTTGCTGCCTCTCTGCAGGTCGGCAACTGTGGTCCGACCTCCACTGAATTCTTTGATCCAATGGTAAATCCGTGATTTGCTCAAAGTTCCTTGACCATACAGTCTGCAGTGCTGTCCTGATGGCCACAAAGGACCACCCCAGCTTCACACAGAACAGGATGTTTGCCCTCTGCTGCAACTGCAGGGTCAATCCTTGGCATCTCTTCATTGCGCCAAAACGACGTGCAAAAAGCTGTCTCTACAACGAGCGCAATTGTCAGACTGGAAGGTCAGTGCGGTTGCAGACAAGTCAACACATTGGCCTGTAGTCTGCGACCGGCCACTGAGTCACCCGCTTCATCATGACACCGGAAACATTTCCTGCCAGGTTTGGTTCCATCCTCGTATCTCGTTCTGGTCGTTTGTCCTGCTTTAGGGCCAGAGGTAAGTTTGTCTGAAATGTCAGGAATTGCAATTTTGTATCGTGCTTTTCCGCCTCTTGTCGGATGAGATTGGTTTGCCCGTGTGTCCCACCGACTGACTGGCTGGAAGTGTGGGTGATGAACTGGCAGTGACGGGATTACTCCCCCCACCCTTCACCGTGCGAATTTTTGTGCTTTTTGGTGACAAAAACAAACGTCCTGTCAAAAAGACAGAACAACTGCTTTTGGTCAGTGTGGAACACCATAATCGCAGAAAGAAGGACAATTTGGAGACAAACCTGGTGCAAATATTGGAAATTCAGAATGTCCAGATTTCCAGGTTACGCACCCCCTCTCCTACATGCAAAAGTCCGAAACCTGGAAAATTCTTTTCAGATGACATTGTAGACAGGCGATGTACGTTTGAAAGTCGTCTCAAAGTTACAATTAATAGGAGCTTGGGTCGGTTCCAGAGGAGAATTTAGTTTGGAGAGACCAATGACAATGTGTGCAACACCCTTCCCAGTTGCAAAAAGGAGTACCATTAAACTGGGAAACCCATGCGTAAACAAGAGACGGTATTCTGACATGCGGCGACTTCCCTCGTCTCTTGAAGCTTTTCATATACCCGCACAGAAATGACGTTCAAAATTGCATCCCGATTCCATGACACCATGTGCCACGGCTTCCTTCCGCGCGTTGTTCACACTCTGAACCTGATCTTCCTTTTCCATGTCTGAGCCCCCCTCTGGGTGACTGCCATGGACACACCTCAACGACACCCGTGGCAGAATGTGAATCACTCAAACGTTGGCTTGAGGGAAACAAAAAATCTCAAGTCGGAAACCTGGGGAAGTGGTACCAGTGCTGAGCAAACGTTTGAGTGAAAAGTGCACTCGAATGAGGAGGATTATCCTTGAGTATTTCAAAGACCTTTGAGAACATAGAAATTCAGAACTCCGGATTTATTTTTTCAGCTTCAGAATTTCTTGAAAGTAGCCATGCAGGCCAAGATATTTTAAATGAGAATATTCTTTTTTTGCTCAGACAAAAGTGGACTTCTCCAAGCTTGTGTATGTTCTGAAGAGAGAGGTTCAGGAATTTTGCAGAGAACATAATCGGACGGACACTGTTCTGAGGTTCAGTGGCATGCAAAAAAATTGTTCAGAATGCATGAAATTAGACTTCTGTTCAATCTACAATGAACAACAAACAACCTGTAGGGCTTCAACAAAAGAACATTGCACGCTCTTTTTGTGTCCGGAACAAGACATTTTTGAGGAACATCTTAGTGCATGCACTCGGGTAGATTCACAGCAAATCTCTCACGGCGTGCATGTTGGAGTCTTGGCACTTGCCATTTCACAGTTGGGTGTTTTACAATCTCACTAAAACACTCTTCTGTTTGGTTTGTCCATTTTCACATCGCGCCAACATAAGAGTTTCGACTGAAATACCTCATTCAATGCATGCTTGCAAAAGTATTGAACAACTATCTTTCGGCATTGGTGTACGATTCAACAAAGATTTGACAAAATAGTTTTGACACCAAACATTTTGTGCCGTTTGCTGATTTCCTGGGAAGCAATTCCTCGCAGCCGCGCAGAAAATTGCACTCTGCCCAAAATTACACGCAAATATAAGATCCTGGTGCCCAACCCCAAACCGTGGGCTTTCTGGGTTTTCGGGAGATTTCGAGTGGAACGTTTGGAACAAAATTTTGTGTGAAATCGCATTCAATCAACGGACACCAGGAATTGCAACCCGACAGAAAGAGCGAAACCTTGATGATCCTTACATGTTGAACCGGAGACCACATCCCAATATGTACCGTGGTTCCTCTGCCATGGTGCAGGGGCGGATCCCAGGGGCCTCTGGTTTCGCTCAAGCTCCAAAAAGCAATGCAGGGTTCAGTCACAACTGCCGTGGGGTGTGTGCGCACTCACTAGTCAGAACAATGAGTTCACACACTGAATGGTCGGAACGTTTTGGACCGCATCCGTGCTCCTTCTTCGTGCATGCAACACTGCAGTCCCAAAACCCACGGAAGGGACTCATAAACTGAACTGCATATACATGCACATGCATGCAGCAGTCCCTTCTCTTCAGTCCGGTGCAAATGAGACTCGAAACTCATTTTGGCTGCTGGAAAAAGTACTGATGAATGAGGACTTGTAGAGATAACTTGTCACTGTACTGTTAAAAGACAAATGATGTGCTATTGCTTAAATTTCAGACAGTTCCAGCACAAAAAACTTCCATGGGCAATGAGGTAGTCAACTACAATACATTGTTTCCGCCAAACTTGTCTGGATGGATCAAAGACAAAGGACACCAAGCCATTCTCAACTGGGATGCCCACCATGTGGCTCACATATTCTTTCTGAAAGTGATTATTTCTTGCACATTTTTCTCCTTTCATGGAGGCGGATGTCAGAAATCCGAGCTGTCATGGGATCATTGCCAAAGGATCATACCCCTTCCCCCGGGGGGCTAGAGCCTCTCGTCCAATTCCGGAATGCGCCATTGGAGCCGCGCTGTCCTGTTTCGTGGTTTGAACATCAGGGCATTTCTTCCCTTCATTTTCTTCAGGCTCACATGGTATTGATATGTGCAACTCACCCTCTCAGGTAAAAACTCGTACACTAGCTATGTTCCACTGAACTCCTTTGCGTATACGAAGCAAACAAAGTTACCAAGGCCTCCCCAAAGAGCAACTCAACCTTGACGAAACTTGGAGCCAATCTTGCATCGGAACAACAACTTCCGTTCAAAAATTGTTCGAATTTCTGGCGTGAAAACCCACTCATTTTGTTTTCTCAGCAATAAATTTGGGGTGCGAGCAGATACCAACTGCTGACTTGATCCGAAGACACTGTGAAAATCTACACAATGGATTGGACTCTTTTCCTACTGTTCTTCTTGTACCAAACAAAAGGTGAGCATTTTCACATCCAAACAAAGAAATGAACTGATTCAAAAAGAACATTTCCACAAAACAACAAACAATCTCAATTTGCGTGGAAACCCTTGCACATGTAGCAGAAGAAAGATGTTGTTTGGTGTCCCAACATGTAAATGTGCGGACTTGCCATGTACGAGCAAGGAAAACATGAAAATGCAGTCGTAATCGACTGAGGGAGCTCGACCTCTGCCAAAGGCCCACGCATATACTCGCATTTTCTTCAAATCTTTGCTGTGATTTGTAACGTGAAATTTGCCCGACAGTACGGTGTACCGGGGAAGACGTTCTGGCCCAGGTTGTTGTGTTCAAGACGCCACAAGAAATAATGTGGCCTTGAAGATTGCGTGGCCAGTTGTTCCTGGGAACGCGCGCGATTGACTTTACGTGTCCCGTTCCAGGCTACAGTGCCTGTTCTGCACACAACATCACGTACGTGTACGTGGAAAACAGAGGCAGGTCTACAACGTGCTATTATCCACAACCACAGGCCTCTGCTTGCACAGGTTTGTGAGGTTCGATCGTAGCGTCAAACCTGACTCCAACAGCATCTCGTGTTCACAGGGCCTCGTGCGCAAAGTTGAATGGGTCATCTTGGAATGAAATTGAACCAGACCAATTCAATTGAAAGCTCACACAAACACGCTCACACTTTTGTTTGATTTTCCTTGTTTGATGCAGGTTCTTGTGGAACTTCGTCGTGGAGCCTCGTGGACACGGCCCGATTCGACACCGGCGTCTCCGTGTGTAGCTGCTGCACCCCCGAAGACTTCACTATCCGCTGGGTGGAGGGAACTTGCTTTGGTCAGAGGCTTGTACCTGATATCGTTGTCAGGCTCTTTTTACTGGCCCGAACAGGCCTTGTTTTTGACACAAATTTCTCCGATTTGCTGCAGATGACATATCTGGAGAGCGGGAAAACAAAAACAAACGCTTCATCGAGGTGACGGCATGCAACTGTTCCAGTTCCAGCGACTTTCACTTGTACAGGAGGCATGGAGTTCCGATCTCTCCTCCATCGACTGATGTAGTTCGCTGCACCCTGAGGAGAGTCCCTTCTGCTGTGAGTTGAGTCAGTGCAGTCAAGTGCGCTTCGTAAGTGTCCGAACTGCCGAATTCTGCTGTAAGAGCACGAAGTTTTTGGGAATGGACAGCCTGATTCCCTTGTGAAGCCGCTTGCCTCTCGTCCATTGCACACTTCAGATGCTCGGACATCTGCTCGATTTGTTTGCAGTGCGGCTCAGTCAGAGCTCGAGTTTGTGTCGGAACCACTCGCATCCGTGTGGCAGAAAACCAGATCGCACGCCTTCGGTGAGTAACTCACCTCACTTGGTCGCTCGCCCATGCACTCACTCACTCACTGAACGGATCAATCTTCCTTTTTGTCTTGATGCTGAGGTGGGACTACAGGTCGTTTGGGTGTGACCGGCTCGTGTGTTCTCAATGCAGAGCTGAAGTTCAACAGACCGGAGCTCCAGTTCTCCTCAAAGAAGAAGACTTGGTATTTGAGCCTATTCCTGCAGCAGTGGAAGAGCCAGACCAACATCCGCCGTGGAGAGACCTGACAGACCTGAGGGACCGATACCGGTGTTACGTGAATCAACAAGGACGTCGCGTCTGCCCGTGAAACTCAACTGCATGACGTGCGCTCTTTTGCAAATAAAATGCTTTGTCTGATGAACAGTGCTATGCAGGAGCCATGCGGGCCGGACAATGAAACTCCACCCCACACGCGTAGTTCACACAAAGTCAGACAATATTTTGGCAACGCATTGTCAGCTTTCCAGCAGGCTTCCAACAAAATCCCAGTTCTTACAATTTTGTTCACCAAGCGTGGCGCGTGGCTGAAGTTATTGTGATTTCAGTCCGGATGTTCTTCGCGTGCTTTTGAGTCCAGATTATCGCTTCGCGCTTTTCGCTCTGCAGCAGTTCCGACGACACCCAAAAATACTCGATGCACTGAGAAACGAAGATGAAAATGAAGATAAGGTCGACCACAAATTTATTGCCGCAGATTTGTGTACTTTTCAGCATTTTTGTGTAAGTCGCACTTGACTGTCGGTTTACGTTGAAGCGCAAACGTATTCGAAGCGCAAACGTATTCGTGCACGCTCGACCCAACGCTGCAGATAAAGGTCTGGATAACAGCAGGTCTAACTTGTTGAGTGCGGTTTGTTGTGTGCGGTTTGGCAAAATTTTTGCGCAAGTGACAAAGCTCTGGAATACACAACAGACTTCTCGCATACACGCTCTGCGACAAGAGGCCATGCAGGCTAAACGCAAATTATCTTCTGGGTACAATATTCCAAACATTGACAACTACGCGTACATCACAAACGAACACAGGATACAAACAGAACAAGAGAAGCAGTGCTAAGGCAACTGCGGGTGCTATGTCCCCCTTTGACCTTCAGGATTTAGCCATTTACATCTGGTTGCTAGGAAGTTTTGCATCTGGTTACTAGGGAAGTTGCCATGGACATTCTTTTCAAACTGGAGTGCAA
>JAAUXT010102923.1_pt1 | contig 42052 bp, 30 predicted proteins | sample 7278171 | NCBI WGS metagenome assembly JAAUXT01 (sample SAMN14350112, study PRJNA611818) | marine sediment metagenome | isolation source: surface marine sediment (1.8m) | place: French Polynesia: Moorea | collected 2018-08
ACTTTCAAACTCACGTTCACAGATTTAGCCTTTTGATGCCTATAGGTGATTTTCACCATCACCATACATTATACATAATGTATGCTTCAAGGTTCAAATCACCTAAAAACCTCTATTTTACCAATATTCTTTTGACGGTCTACACTGGAGTTTGGACGTTTTTGGTATGTTGTTGGGCCTTTATGACAAAGAGAGAACTTTGGCTGCCTTCCCGTGTTGTTCGCTTCTGGTGCAGGCATATGTCAACTGTTTCAGGCTGAAAAATGTTGCTCTGCCGTGTTAAGTTGTCACTGTATCTGTTTCCTTTGTGAGCTCATTGCGAGTGCGTGCGTGTGCATGTGTGTGCGTGAGTGCGTGTATGTGTGCGTGGTGTGACGAGGCCAAACACGGACCGTTCTTCTGAGGACTCTGACACACGGAACACAAATCTGCAACCATGGCAACGCTGTCCCAATGGGGCTTGGCGAATCCAAAACAGATCCTCTTGTCTTCCGTTGGTCCCTCATTTGTCTGTGAAGTGTTCTTGGTTGGTTCATCCCCCCAAGGAATGCATTGGTCAGGGTTGCTGCGTGTGTGGTGGAAGCAGTGTGTACGAGCCCTCAAATATGAACATTGCGGGAGGAAACTTGGAAAATCCGCCTCCACATTTTTTCTGTAATTTGCTGTTGCTGCGGTGTTGGACTGTCTGCGTGTCTGTGCCAAGTGGCTGATGTAGTGTTTTAGTGTGCGCCCATTTGGGCGTGCGCTTATTGATAACAAGCGTAATACAACGCGCAGTCGACTAGAAACGATAGCGAAGAGTACATGGGTTCAGACCGGTGCGCAAACCCAGGGGGCCTTCTGTTTAAATCAGACCTTTTTGTACACTGAAATAAAAACGCTTTCAGAGTTTGCAAAAATAAACCCCCAAGAGACGTAGGGACGGACCCTTGTTTGTGAATGAACCATTTCGCCTTGGCACACGCCTTCAAACTCTGTGTGAACGAGAAGCGCGTTACGAAGGTCAACCAAACTTCCAATGAGCAAACCACAACAGGTCTGAGATGCGACACACACGCCGTTGAAAACAGGCCATTCTTTACAGCGCAGGACGGAAATTTAGTGCTCTATCGCAATAACCGAACATTACCATCTCAGCTGTTACTGGGATTATATCTCTGCATCACTGCGGAACGCAGACACACCACAGAAATCGCAGGTAAGGCTGTCTCGTTGCAATCACAACTCTTCAACGCTTCTGAGTGATTAGTTCCTTCTGGGCGCTTCTTTGTCATTTAAAATTTGATTTGAAGGGAGATGTTCCACAGGTCCGCGGGATGGACCATGAAAGAATCTCAAAGGGACGGAACACGCTCGAGCACATTCGGCAGTTTTGTTCAAGAAACTAAACATTCGTTTGAAATCTCTGAAAGGACCCAACACACCTGACAAATTGAGTCTGGAGTTCTGTGCGATGGACGACTCTCCCTCAAGGAGGCCACACACTCCAGCCTTTGCCTCGAGACTCCTTCGTTCTGCGACCCTTTCGCGTGGTGGTCTTTTATTCAGGGTTTCTTGTGGTTTTTTCCTCTGGCCCTTGCAAAACATGCAAGTTAATTTCGTTGATAATCTGTTGAAGGCAAATAACACGCATTTGTACTGAAACAAGCTTGGTCTCACGACTGAGCCATGTATAGGAGTTTGCTGTGGCGGCAGCTTGGAATGCTGAATCCTGTTGCTTCCTCACATGCAGCTTGACTTCGTTTGTGCAGCAGAAACATTCCAAATTTGTTCATACTTCAAGCGAAACAACGGGTTCAGAATTTTCAGCGCGCATTGTAGACTCACAGACTGGTTCTGAAGGAAGTTACTGAAGAACTTCGAGGTTGAACTTGTGGTTGCTGAATTGGCCCCCGAAAGAAACGGTATCTGAGGCATTCGGAGTCCTAAACTTCTGGTGTGTGTGCTTGTTCTTGGATGACAAACAAACAGCTGCTTCCACGTGCACAGCTCACTTTGTGTGTGTGTGTGTGTGTGTGTGTGTGTGTGTGTGTGTGTGTGTGTGTGTGTGTGTGTGTGTGTGTGAAATCTGCCGGTGCACGTTTTCTACCTTCGTCTTGTATGGTCTCGGCAAAAGAGAACCATGCAGAGCCTTTGATCTCTTCAGCTTCAGTCATTACAATCAGAAAAGCGAGTGGGTCTTCAACCTGAGGCCTTGCTTGGTTCTCGTAAAAATTTCAAGAGAGCACCAAACACTCAACCTTCGTCAGTTCTTCAGTGACATAACATTGGATCGTTGGCATCATGTGTTTTGCGGTTGATTTAGTCGTGGGTAGACGGTTCAAAATTTGGAAAAACATGTCTTCCGTGTGCTCAGGGTGCAGCTTGCAAAAGCTACAATCTGCACAAGACACAACCGAAGACTGCCGAGACACGAATATCACCTGGAAGCAGGAGAATTAGGAAGAAAACCGAGGAGTTGCGGCTTGATTGAAAGGATGCGTCACAGGCTCTTCCGATGACACACCTTTGCACAACCAGATCCAGCTGACTTCCGTTGAACCAGCCTGGTTCCGTGACTCCAGTGAATGAGGACAAGTGCCAAGAGAACTGGGTTGACGAGTTTGTTGCCAAAACACCAGTCTCACAGAGAATGCGTGTCGAATCCATATTCTCCTCAATCGATACCTCGAGCGGATCAGGAGGCACGTACTGAATGGGGCGTGGCTCTCGTGACCCCAAAAGAAGAACACCCCTCCGTGTTTTTGCACCTACAAGTGCATTGTCATTTGAATGTTGAAGTTGGAAGCCCACTCTCGAAGGTTTGAGCCTCCAAGCCTCAATCCTGGATCTGCTGGAGGGTCTACCTGTACCTTCGACGGGTGAAGGGAAGTGTTTCGCCCGTCGATGCAATGGCACCTCAAACAGATTGCCACATGCATGGTTTACGCACAGACGTCGGTTCCGTTTTCCCTATTCCGTGAACAGCGAACATCTGGCTCGTTTAGGTTTCTCTGACTTACTTGCCTGTGCACTGACTCGCCAAGGCAAACCCAAGGGAAACAAACAGTCCGATTTCTTCGAGTAATCTCAGTGAGTTTGCTGCATGACCAATCAGAACGAAAGTTTGTTTTTCCTGATGGCAGATCGGAGAACACCACTACAACACCAAAAGAGCTCATCGCATGTCGTTGTGCTTTGGACATTTTTGCTGAAAAGTTACTCAGAATTAGGTCAGAATAGACGACCAATAGTGGTGTGCATTTCCTCCCAATAAATGTTTCTTTTTTTGCACGATTCGATTCTGGCCATGAATCCACTTTGTGCTGCTGTGAAGGACGCTCGTCGAGTGGGTTGTTCGGGGAGAGACTCACTTTTCTTGATTCCGACCGTGAGTTCATTAGGAGCTGCAGCCTTTGGATTAAACATTAAAAGAGTTTGTAATTGAGATCAACGTTATTGAGTGTGTCAGGATCTGCAGGAAAACAGGTACGTACTCAATGGCCCAGCGGTTGAGTGGATGGCGAAAACTGCAGAGAGGGACCATCCACGGATACAATTCTAACAACGTACTCGTGATCATGATCAAAAATCCCCTGTGTGGTACATTTCACTGCAAGGGATATTTTGTGGGGTTCACAAAATGATGAGGCTCTCAGTTTCGGAGTGATTACTTTAAAAAAAAAAACAGGAGAGGTACGCAACTGCCAGGACACCTTGCTTTACTGGTTGAGTTGCAATCGCGTTGGAACCAGTGTGTTGCTTTAGATCCGAGTTGCTGACGTTACAAATCCTTCGGGCACAAAAGAACCAGCGTGATTTTTTGCACAACAGGCTCCTTCCTCACTGGGATATCAGTGTTGGGTGAGTGGAGGTTAATGTATCAAACACATTGATTCAGTCGATAAGAGCTATTGATGCCACCTGACTCTGTTTTTGAGCTGTCAGCAGCAATGTTTCTCTCCTGCGCAGTCTTGGAGAAAGTTCCTCAATGACTCAACACCAGAAACTGGAAGTTGGGCATTTCACTGTTCACCTCGTCAAGTGGTACTGCCACTCCTTTCCCACTGGGATTGCCTCAAAAAAATTCTGACACTGACAGTTCCAAGAAGAAATGTTGCAGCCGAGTTTTGGAATAATTGGTTTGAAGTGAAATGGCTCCTGTTCTGAAACAACATTGAGCTCACTTTCTTTCAGGGACGACAGCCTCAAACCGGACCCAGATCGCCGGTTTTGTCAACGGCTTCGCCTCAGGTGAAGCCAGCAGTTCTTCTGAATCTGAATCCCACTCCACCAGCAGTATCCTCACACAAAAAATCCAGTGCAAGAATAATGCGTTTGAAGACCGTTGTGGTATGCTTCCTGTGCTTCAGAATATTCGACATGGACGGTGCAAGCCCAAAAGATTGAGGATGACAGCTCCAACCTTCCAAAAGTTGTCGTGTGAAAAAGTTGTTCGTTTTTGCACCTTGGGTCATGCTCCCTGGATTTGCCAGAGGAATCCAGACGCAACGTAAAATTCCGCAAAAAGTGTACGAAGTGTTGTGGTCAAATGGTTTGAGTTCAGGTGAAGGAGAAACTTCAATATTGAAAAGGACAACCACAGGTTGTCTGGGCGTGAACATTTTTTGTGTCTGTTGAGAGGCACGAATATTTAAATTTTACTGCTGAATTTTTCACAGTTGAAATTGGGCTCCCTTCAAGGAGGTCAGGTGCTTTGCGAGTCGGTCTACTGGACCAAACGAGAGCGTGTTTGTGTGCAAACATCATCACTTATAGCTCATGCAAAATATTTTGCAGGCCTGCGTAACCAAGCGATGTTTTGCAAAGAGCTTTGCCTTGTTTTGTTGGACGGATTATGAACGGTCCCCTGGATTTGAGAATTGTTTGGCTTCTGGAAGACGATTTATTCAGTTTGCCTGCCGAGCGACAGATGCGCTCGATGCGCTGATTGGCTCTGGCAACGCATGCGCGCTTTTGCGCCGAGGACCGCTCTCGAGACAAGGATCATGTTGGAATTAGGGAGGGGAATTTTCAGAGGTCAGCGGGAAAATGTGGCATGAAAAACAAAATATTGCTCCATTCGTTGTGATTTGAGTAAAAAATTAATTCAGTTGATTCATGTCAGCATGCGTTGATATAAGACACTGTTCGAAAGGCTTGTACAGCATCACAATTTTGACGTTCCATTTCAATGTTGCCAAAAGATTTATGACCTCAATTGAATTGAAGCCAGATTCAAAAACATTTTTGTGCATGAAGATCGGATTGTGTCGCAGAAACAAAACAGAGTCCAAGATATTTCAGTCTGGTAACCGGTTGCTTTTTGTGGCTGTAGTGCCACAAACAAAGGCAAACCCCACAAATCAAAGCTGTTATGTGTCTCACATGTTTCTGTGGAATCGTTTGTTGGTACAAGCGCAAGCAACAAAATCTCAGTTCTGAAAAATTCTTCTCCCCGGAAGGAAACGGAGCGTGGAGACCCTGCTGAGGAGACAGGTGCGCTGTGTGCTCCAGGGGAGGGAGACATCTCCGTTGTACACATCACTCTCAGGTGTACCTCCGCCGCCTTCCTGCTCACCCACGCGCCACACGTCTTGCGTTTTGTCTTGGAGTCAGCGCGGGGGGCAGGGCGGCAGACACAGCAGCACAGGCATCCTGGCAGCCATCTTGAAATCCGGATTCTCATCTCGTCTGAAAGGATCAAGCGAAAAGAAAAGAGACAGCCCAAAAGGAAAACGTTTGAATTGAGGTGAGTGGTCTTGCTCAAGAATAGAAAAATGGGCAGAAAGGACAATGACACAGTTGGAAGCTGGGATTTTGACCATATTTGGACATTCCCAGATTTCTTTGTCTTGTTACGCAAGTTTGTGACTCAACTCAATGACGAAGATTTTTTGAGTCACAACTTCTTCCTTTCTTCTTTGTGTTTCCTTGTGTGAAATAAGAAATGTTTTTCTTGTTGGAAAATGGTTCGTTTCTGAGATGACGAGGAAAATTTTTCCCCTCAAAAGGTGGCAATGTGCCGCGCAGATGATGTGCAAATATCACCAACAATTTTCCAGAAAATAAGTCGAACGGCAAGACGTTTGCACCCCACAAGTTTGTTCAATTCGTCAGAATTTGACCAGCAACATGTCCACGGTGAGAAGGTTTCTAGCACTGCAGTGGAAAACTGCTGGCTGCTGACAAGAAATGGCGCACAAACATCTTGCGAGATTGTTCAGCTGTTTTGGAAAGGGGCATGTTACTAGAAAACTTGCTGCAAAAAGCACGTTCTTTTGGTCCTGAATCTGCCAAAGCAGAAGAATTATAAATTGTATATAAGATGTCAAAAAAGTACACTTGAGGAAAAAGCGAAGAGGATTTTTCATTTCACTGATTTATTTCATTTTGGAATTTCTTGGCAACAAATAGAAGATTTTCCACTTGGTCGCAGTTTGTAATATTGCATGTAAGATTTGCACGCCATCCTGAAAATTTCTTTGAAGGACCGCCGGGCTTTGATTCGACAGTTTTGGCGAAGACACGTTTTGTGAAATGAAAACAATTTCTTCACAACAACGCACTTTCCAAATTTTGTTTGCTGGACAAAGTTTACTGCACTGATTGTGCGAAGTCCCTTTAGGACAAGCACCATGTGGTAGTGCTGTATATGGCAAGGTGGATGAAATGTCCCCTGCCCCCCCCGTACCCCCCCCCCCGTACCCCCCCGGTACCCCCCCTAACACACAAACAAAAAGAAATGTGACTTGCAACGGTTGCGGTACAAGGGACTTCGCACTGCAGTTGCCTTGAGCACTGCTTCTCGTTTCTTGCTGCAATGACTGCAAGTTACCTCCCATCTACCTTGCAACCACCCTTCCATCAGGGTGCGTGAATGAACCCGCTTCCGAATGTTCATGTCGTGAGTTCTTTACGTACTAAAACACACGCACAAACACGCACACACGCACACCTGCACACACACACACACACACACACACACACACACACACACACACACACACTCGCGCTTGCTTGCTTGCTTGCGCATTCAGGACCAGGTTGAAAAGTCAGTATTTTCACATTCGCTGCAACCGACGGATTTCAGATTTTCATCATCTATGCAAGTCTCGTTTGGCACGAAAGACAACTATGTTGATGACCCCCCCCCCCCATCCCCCCGCCCCGATGGAAAGAGAATCACGTTCGATTTTCGAATCCCGTGCGAAAGTTCCTTGTCTGGTTGCGTTCATCAACCGTTTCATCTCGGAACGCGTCTGTTCCATTATGAATGCACTACACAGGGCAAATTTTGTGCCACACGCACAATTTGGAAGTTGGAAGGTCACCCTCTGTTTGGGTCGCGCAGGCAAGATAAATCCAAAGTGAGTTTTGTGGACAAGTCGTTTGCGCGTGAACACAGGACAATGCTGAAAAGAGCAATGAGAAAAAAAATTTACAGCAAAACGATAGATGCTGATTTTGTCAATCAAAGCAAATATTTGACATGAAAATTATTTTTGTGCTGAACAGTTTGTGTTGAGGCGGGATAGCTTCTGTTGTCTTTTTGTTCGAGCAGTTTTTCGCTGCGAAGTAGATCTGCTGTGAGAAAAGGAATCGTGAGACGCACCGTCTGAAACCGAACTACAGACCACAGGGTTGGACTGAGTCCAATGAGGAACGTTTGCCAATTTGATACATTTTACAATTGCGTGTCTGTATAAATTTGTCATGGTGTTAAGTTGATGATCGTTCAGTGGATGTATCTTTCTAATGGTGGCGTCGGAAGCCATGAATAGACTCCAATATCCCAAGTGAGAAAGCAGTCTCACAAATGTCCAAGAACACGCAGATACTTCGAGTCGCTACGTGTGGCGTTGTGCGTTACAGATAACCTGCTCAACGCCAACAATTCGTGTTAAGCAAATTTGCAGAGGATGAAAAGTGCAGTTTCACATGCAGACCATTGACGTGTCGGAATGTGCATGAGGGTTGCGTGTGCTGCACCGTCTGCCCTGTCAGTCAGGGGTCCCTGTCATGGTCCCGAGTCTGTGGTCTCTGGCCTGTGGCCCATGAAACCGAACCTCTCTTCAACTCAAATTGCATGGCATGGTCGCTGTCAACCAGTCGTTTCATGAACTATCAGCATGAGTCCTCGTCGTCAGTGTAATTTTCGTGAGAAGTGAAAAATAACATTTTGGCATGATCGCGAGCAAGTAAACTATCACAGGTTAACATTCGCCCTTGATCCATTTCTTGTTTCCAAGAAGTAGTGTTTCGCATCAATGTGCTCATGCGTTTGTGATCTGTGAAATTTCGCTTCCTTCCGCCATTCAATGTCAGTTTCTATTGTGCGTGAAGCTTGCGTGGCAACCTTGGCGTCGTGCCCTGTCTCGAAGTCCTGTATCGATGCGTCTTAGTGCAGGCAGACTTCAATAAGTCTGAGTCTGTCAGCCACACAGGATTTTTTCTTTTGCAAGTTGCATTGAAAAGGAAACAGAGACTTGAACAAAAGACAAAAGAACAAAAGACATCTGTTCGCAACCAGACAAATCTCTGCCAGAAAACAATCAGTTTGATTCTGGTTGGAATGTAGAGGCAATGGCAAGGCTCTTCTCCTGGTAAGATCTGCTGAAATCTAAACCTGTGGGGAACACCGTTGTGTGCTCACCAAATCTGTTTGAAACGTTGAGAAGAATCGGGCTGCATCATGCTCCGGGCAGCATCGCACGTGGCTCGAGGCTGTCTGAAGTTGCTATTGACGCATCGATATGAATAGAGAGCTCCGACAGCATTGAACCATCCGGGTTACTCCGTTCAGTATCGAACCAAAACCCACTCTCCACAACGGGCTTTGTTCACACTTCCATTCCAATACCATATTTGCACAAATGCGCTGCTAGAGTGCTGAACATGAGGGAGAAGTGTCGTTGGTGGTTTACGGTGTGGAAACTGTGCGCTGCGTCTGCCACATGTTGGGAATGTCGCGATTCTTTCGGCCTCCAAAGCCTTATGAGTACATGCTCGCAACTACCAGCGCCTACAGGTATCTGTCATTTTTTTTTGTAATTTGCAGCTTGTGTTTCTTGCAAAGCGCAGTTTGAGGACAAAATCCTGGCAGTTTGGATTGTGAATAAAAAGGTGGGTCACGACCATGGTCACTTGCATTTTTTGTGTCGGTGGAGTTCAGGTCATTTGGTGCACAGCAGAATGCCTGCAAGCCGAAGACAGGAGAAAGTTCGTGTGTTTGATTGTAACAGTGATTTTCACGAACACATCCCAAAAGCTCCGTCAACAAGCTTCACTTCGCAGCATCTGACTCTTGGCAAGAACTTGTGCAACAGTCGCCCTTTCCGTTCTTTTTGGAGGGATTTGTCCAGACAGACGGTGGACCAGACAAGTTCCTGTGCGTCAGTACAAGTCGACCTGGCGGAGGTAAAATTGCGTTGTCATTCGTGCTGGGAAGGAACATGACGCACAGATTGAGTCAGAAAAGTTCAACCAACCGTGCATGTTGTCAGGGTGTCTCAGGAATGTTTCTCTCGTGAGATCCAAGATTTAAAAACAGCGGAGTGGAGATCACACGAAGACTTGAAGCAAACGAGTGGCATTGCAGTCAAATCAGTTTGGTGTTTGCCCACAAACACGGAAAACGAGATTTTTTCTCAACTCCCCGAAATAGGTTTTGCCAACCGGTTTGTGAGACGGTATACACATGTGTGTCATGCTAAAATGCATGATCATCCTACATTTACCTTCACCCCACTCAGAGTCTGTTTACATATATGGTACTTACCCCTTCACACCTGTCAGCCTTAACTAATTGCATCCATGCTGTAAAAAATGACAGAGGTCCAAACGGTCTGGCTGACGTCACTGTGTGCACCCAGTGCTGTCAGTAAAGTCGGTCACAAGTGCAATGCAAGGACAACTTTTCACAAGGCACAAAATCAAGCACAGAACTACTGTGTAATTGCAGTCAGACAGGCAGAGGGAACGCAGGCGCACAAACTTCAGTCAAGGCTGGAAAGTCGGCGGCAACAGGCATGTAGGCGTGGGTGTTCTTCGTGCAACATGGAACCTGGATTTGAGGTAGGTCCTGGTCATCCAGCAGAGCGCTCCTCGTGTGCGTGGAGAGTGATATGAGGTGCCAAACTGGCTCATGTCTGACTTCTCAGCTGATGTTGATGATAAACATTGTGAGTGAAACGTGTAGGACCAGCATGATCAAACGCACACAAGGCTTCCTGTGAAAGAGCCCTCATCAAACCTGACATGAATGCGTGTGCAGAGAACCCGCGACACTGGGATAAGAGTCAGTGTTGGTGAGACTCTCTGTGTGAATTTGTGTTGTGCAAACAGATGAAAAATCACCACAAGTCGTTCAGTTGTGTCGGTTTTCCGCCCAGGGGTTTCCACACACAACCACTGTAGACCTGCACGCACTTGCAGCTGTACGTGTGTGTGCGTGCATGTGTGCGCGTGAAATGGTTGTCAAATTGAAGGTTCGACAACCGAATGTGGAAGGAGTAACTCTCAGTGTTGGCCAACAGATCTATAGGTTTTCCAAATTGTCCTTTTTGAGGTTTGGACTTGCCACAACCGAGAACCAACGTTGGAAGAAATGGTCCCTTGTAAGGACCAATGCTTCTTTGGTTCTGGTACAAAATCCACCTCAAACATGGGGAGACTGTCTTCCTCAATATCTGGCACCTCAGACAAGAAAATTGCCTGGTTTCGGCTTTTTTGTTTTGGCCATTTCCAAGACTTTTGTTGAGTTTCACTTTCCACATTCGGATCTTTTTGAAGTCTATTCTTCTCCTGAGGCAGCACTGAACATTTCCTTGGATACAGAGAAATCTTATCTCTTCTCCCCAGAACATGTGCACCACTTTTACATGTACGAGCTGCCGATAGACTTCACATGTGGACCAGACACCTTTGACAAATTGACAAATTCATTCTTTCAATGGAGTTCAACTCACCCCCCGAATTGATCTTTCGTCGTTCTGGGTGAGATCATCTCAAAGATCTCAGAACCGGGTGCTGGGTGACGTATGAGTCACTTTGTCACACCCAGCCATTGAAACTTCAAAAATTACACATCTCTTTTGCTGGTGATGACGGGAATTGACATGAAATACTGCTTGAGTTTTGAGGAACATACTCGTGCGCACGTAACTGTAGAGGTTTTCTTCAGATGACAATCCAGCCACGCAGATCTGTCCAGAGGACACCAAGCCGTCCACCGCTGCTGGGGTCCAGCTGTTGATGGTACCGCTCGACTCCCTTGACAACTGCCAGGTACAACGTTATTGCGTTGAAAAATCCCGTGCGTTTTGCAAGGAATTGTGTTTGTATATATATATACAAAAGCAAAATGTTCTCTACCAGAGGAATGTTTGGATATCATTTCTTTCTGCCGAGAACTTGTGTCTGTTCACAAAACATTGGAACCCCCATGCATACACGTGTACAAAACGGATAAAAAGGCGGGTAACAGTCTCGAAAGAACATCAAAGAAGACTCGTTTCCTTGTTAGTGATGGGTCAAGGAAAATCTGTGAACACCGGAGCGAGGAGAGGCCCGAATTGCTGCTTGGGTCGAGGTAAGTGAGGGTTCGAGTTTCAACCCCCAGGAAAGGGAAGACTGATTGAGACAGTGATGACGACGGGGTGAAATGTTGTGCTGACCACATGTTCTTTGTGCTTCTGATGTTGTGGGTGTGAAAGCATCCGATGATTCTGCCTGGCTTGGTGAAAAATGTTCGATGCAAATGACTACTGGTGATTTCGAAGTTCAGTTCCTCTGCTTCCATAGTCGACTTTGAGTTCATTTGTTTGATCTGTGGTATTTTATTTCAACGCACGAACAAACCCGTGGATGGGGCCAGATCTGGTATGACTGTCAGATGCGAAACTTCCTGTGCCTGATCTGGCGCGCTCGTCATGTCTCTGTGCTCAACAATCCACTGTTCTGCACTGAATGTCATTTCCGAACTTATTCTGCAATGTCTGGGTCATACAGGGACGAGACAAGGGAAGGGCCATAACAATCCAGACCCGACAATCCGCGGTGTTGGATGTTTTCATGATATTCTTCGTCAAATTCAAGGAGAAGCAAACTCGTTCTGGTACGTTTCCTTACAGCAAGGAAATTTGGGGCAGACGACTGCACTGACCTGACCTGACATGTACCTGACATGTCGATGCGTTGTGTGCACATTTCCCCCTGGTGACAGTGATGCGATCAGACACCCGTAAATTTCATGATATTTATGATCGTCTTTGCAACATCACAAGTTTTTTCAGCCTTGTTGTTAGGGCTCCTTTTGATTGGTGATGTGAGAGTGAACAATCCAACAGCAATGTTGAAAAACTTTTTCGTAAGAACTGGCCACGCAAAACAATGCTATCTGGCGATCACACAGGCCGAAAAGAGTTTGAGATTTTTGGTCGAGGATCATGCCGAGGGCCCAAACCCTGAGACCGACAGTGACGAACAGAGTGAGCTTTCTTTCGCGTTTGTTCCTCTGCATCTGACTCCCTGTCAGCATTTTTGCACACTAAGACTTCGCCTCTTGCGCGCGGGGCATGGAGAACCAATGAGATGGTCTCGCTCCACACAACCGGATAATCGCTTTCTGATTGGACGGCTCCTCATCCCAAATACTTGCCTCGGATGCCAACTGTTGTCTGTCGCGTCGTGCTGTCCCAGGTCAGTTTGGCTGCAAGCAACCCACGTTATGCAAGCTATTTCGTTTGCACGGTGCTGCAGCGAGGCGTTTCTCCATTGTAGAACCTGTAGTTGAGTGAAATGTTGCGGCAACAATACCAAACAAACAAATAAGCAAACAAGCGAAATGTTTGTGCATGTTGTTGACTTGTGAGCATTCAAAAATCAACCTGTGTTGTTTTCGCCTCTGTCCGTGGGTTGAGCGAGGACATTCTGCTTTTGGGCCAGTGAGTCGCAGGCGGATAATCCAATCACATGAATGATGAAAGCCGAGAGATTTCCCATGATGTGTGTGGACAATCGTACTCAAGGCGTGTTCTGTTGCACAATGATGTTTGGTTGCAGCTGCAGCAAATTTGTGAGAACAAACGAAAATTTTAATCTTTGGTTTGGCTGCCAGGGAATCAGAGTGTTTTTCTTCGTCAGCTCTTTCTGTACAGGGAAAAAGATGAGTCGTTCCAGATTTTCCGGAGAGCCATTGATGTCTGCTGCTGAGCCTCCCGTTACAGGCAAATCTTTTGTTTGAGCGATATCCGTTGTCGAGAGACAGGTGAGACGCGCAGTGTTGAGTGCAGGAGACATTGTCTCATCAAACAATGGTGCCTCCCATTCTCTGACAGACAGACTCTGAAAAACTTGCTTTGCCTGGTCTGGAGTCACTTTTTCAAACGTAGAGACACACCTCGCAGGTTACGAATCGTGTTGTATTTCCCACAAATCTACTCTTCCTGAAAATATGGACATGTTGTTTCTTGTCCATTCAAACTTGCGTGTTACATTCTTTTCTTCTGCATGCCCTCCTGATTGAAGACACATATGGCAGTCCACAGTGTTCTTTCGCTCCTTTGTACACCACATATTTGAGGAGCTGAAGCCTTACCAAGGGGGTTTAAACGGTGCATTTTTGATCTTGAGAGAAACATACCTGTGTGGAGAAATTCATCCCCAGATGAAAGAACTTTCGCTGAGAGGGCTTCGCCTGTTCTGTTGAATGGCTGAAAACTCATTTTGACTTTCCTGAAGCAATACCATTGCGAAAAACAGGCATTGTGGAGAATACATCTTTTCATCAATCCTCTTGTATCCCAGAGAGAAAGTTTTTGATGTGCCCAACGAAAGAAAGATTGGATGGAGGACATTGTGCAAGGGGGCCTGTCCTTTGTTTGTGCCCAATTTCTGGGGCGTCTCTGTTTTGTCAAATGACCTGGCGAAATCTGCAGTTCTCAGTCGTTTCAACCAACAAACGCTTTTGCACAAATTTTGGTCGAAGACCAGTTTAATTTTCCGCAAGTCCAACACGACTCTCTCCGAAGCTCGATGGTGTGTTGCTGAGAGTGTATGTGTGCAGGTATGAGGTGAAGAGCGACATCTGAAAGCGCAGAAATGTCGCAAAGCAACCTTTCACATTTCAGGAGACACCTCTGTAGATGCGATGGATTGTCTACACCTGGGGTGCACTCTCAATACGTACGCTTCATCTCCACTGGAGCGTAGGCAGTTGCAGCAATGCGCTTGAACAGCTTGTGATGCATGATAATGCTTCTGCTGAACAGAGGGGGAAAGGCTTGTAATTTGTCTGCCGGAGCGCTGAGTGAAACGATTGTTCTGAGAATTCGAGTGGGTCCGAGCTGTGCGTGTGCGTGTGTGTGTGTGTGTGTGTCAGGCAGGAGGCAACACAAGAAAAGTCACGGGCATCTTTGGATTTGCCTGCTCACGTCGAATTCATAGACGTTTTCCTGATTTGTTGGACGTGGAATGTTCCGTGAGTGGCGTGGAAAACAGGTCTTGTGGAGAAGCTGTCTCACAGAGTAGTTTTGACAGGTGTGAGGCACTCAGCTTTTGCGACTTATGATTGGCTAGTTTTTTCAGAGTTTTTTTTTTTTCAAGCAAGCATCTCTGTTTGCAAGAGAGCACAAGTTCTGCTGCAGACGGTGTGCGCGCGCGCGAACGCGAGTGTGCGTGTGTGTGCGTGCAAGCGTGCGTGAGTTCGTGATCAGATTGAACACGTCTGTTTTTGTCAGACACGTCCTGGTGGCTCGAACCCCTGTCGCGTCGGAAGGATCGAACAGTGGCCAGTTGCACACGTTTGAAGAAGCACTGAGGGCTCTTTTCACAACCAAGGGTCTTCGGTCGTGAGAATCACGTACTTTCTCATTGCATGTCAAAGGGGGTGATTGGTACGTGTCTGCACAAAGATGGATCTTCGCACGGTCTAAGACCCCGACTACAGGTGCCAAGCGTCTGAATGTTATCGTTCAGTCTTTGCTGTCAAGAACAGCAGATGGGCGCAAGTTACGGCCCTTTGTCATGCATTTCGCCGAAGCGTGTTTGTCCAAATCTTCCACTGTTGTGCACGACACTGTGACGGAAACGGAAAGGTGTTTCTGCGTGAGGAGCAGCAGCATGTTTTCGGAGGTTTTGGCAGTGAATCTGGAAAGGAATTCGTGATGACGCCAGTTGTTTCTCGGCGGTCGTCCAGAAAACTAGGCACATGCAGTGTGTCGGAACACCGGCAGTGCATGGGAGTCCGAGTCCGCGAAACGTGCACGAAGCAGATGACCGTGAAAAACTGGCTGTCAGCGATGTGCAAGTGTTGGTTGAAGTTCGTGCAGTTCTCGGCTGAGCTGAACAAGTTTGTCTTCCTGACGATAAGAGGGAAACCTCGAGAAATGAAACGTACGTTTCTTTTCTCTCCGTCGGCTTGAGCACAGCACTCTTGGATCCGCTTGAAAAAGTCTGAGTGAAGCTTCGTTCAGGTGAAAAACTGCATCAAAGATGTTCTGCCCAGACGATGCATGTTCTGACAAAGAGAAAGCAGCTCCCGAGGGAGGCTATTATTGAAAGGTAAACACGAAACAACGAGATACACTCTCGAGTACAACCAGTGAGGCGTGCTCGCTTCAAAGACGCCGCGGTGTTGTTGCGTCGCGCTCGATTACGTGCGCCCGCGGTGCCGGCGACACGGGTGAACAGGGGTTAAGTCGCAGGCGCGGCGATCGGGGTGTGACGCCGTCAGTTTCGCCTGCGGAAGGTGGGGGGGGGGAGTACGCGGAAATCGTCCAGGAGCGAAATGGTCGAGGCAGTTTGCTGCTGAGCTCGCATGCACACGTTTGGTGGTTCCAAAACTGTTCGTTTGTGTTCTCAGTCGTGTGCTGGTGAATCAAACCTCGCACTGAGGAGGCTAAGGACATTCAAGTTTTGTCTGTGCGTGTATGTTCCTGCGGATACTTGAAGCATGTCTGAAGTGGGGATTGGCTACTGAACTATTTTATCCCCATTACCCATCACTATGATCCCAATTTTCTCTGCGGATATTGATGTTGGCCGGCTTTGTGAGAGATTCCTGCACGCCATGGTGAGAGCAAGAGGTGGATCCAGTGGCCTAGACCGGAGAATTCCACTTCTTCAAAGAAATTAGCAGGCATTGTCACACAGGACACTGTGCCTCCTGAACGTTCCACAATAGATGCTGGAATAGGAACGCAGTGTTCAGGAAAACATGCAATGACTATCACTGTTTGCAGCACAAACAAACGGTCTTGTGCTCAAGGGAAGGACATCAGGTGACGAACGCCCGTCACAAATGACCGTGCATTGCTTTGGATATGTTTGCTTCCATCAGGAAATTTAACTTACCCAAGTGGCCATGGGAACTTATGTGTCTCACTCTCAGTTGTGAACAACTGAACTGGAGGTTTTCCACGGACGAGGAAAAAGACACACACGCACCAGTTGAGCTGCGACAGTCAGCGGGATGTACACGTGACTCTCTGTCGCCAAGGGTTGCGTGTGGACATTCCGAACCCTTCACATTTCAGGCCAAGGGACGCCGAAACCCCCTGATCTGGCGGCCAAAGCTTGCACGCATGCCATTGCATCCTCTGTGCCAAGTCTGCAATTTTGCGACTGAAATGGTTCTGTTGTAAAATTTAAGTTTCAAAACTTGGTGTCAAAATACGGCTTTCTGGGTAACAAATGAATGTGGTTTTGTCAGACCATCTGCAGAAGGTTCCTCGCTCAAATGATTGTGTTCACATTGGCCTGACGATCCAAGTGCGTTTGCATTTTCCCATGTCACTCGCATATCTTTGTGCTCAAAAATTGTAAATCAGTCCTAAGTTCACCACGAGGGGGGTGCAAATTGACTTCAAATGAACGTGCAGCTGTTTTGCACGCTTCAGAGTTTCCTTTCGTGATTTGGGCAAAGTTTGGCTACAGCTCAACTTTTGTCTCTCCCAGCGCTTTGGTTGGATGGCATTGAATGGGATATTGGCTTGAAGGAGTCTTACATTGTATGGGACAGGGGTTTAACATCCCCATGTGCAGTTCTTGTGAACTCATTCTGGCTGAGGCAGCGAACAACTTCAGAGCAGACAGAGGCCAAACCCCGTGGAGTGACTGCAAACCACCAACAAATTTCAAAACAGACTGGTGGCGAAGCGGAAATACATGTGGAACATTATTCGTTTGGAATTGTTGCTGGGATTCCAAAGTGGAAGAGGTGAAGATTACGTTTTCTGCTGGAAATCCAAGTTGCGCCCTGACTGCAGAGTTCGTCTGCCGATGAAACTCCCTGAATTAACCTCGGGTGGTCACTGCAGGTTTGTCTTCGTCTCTGTTCGGTCCCTCTTCAAACGTGTCGAAAATGGTTTGCCTGGTGTCATTTTTTTCAAACAGATATTTTTCTGCGACAGAAACACACAACAACCAGCAAGAAAAAATTGTGGATGGCCTCTGTGCCTCATTTGTCATTTCATTGAGATCTTTCCTACGCTGACCTCTTGAGAACACAGATCAACGGGCAAACCATTAAAAGTTGAGCGTCAGGAAAAAATTCTCAGGAAACAAGAAACCAAAACCTCAAACATAAATTTTGACAAGCTTGGGAAAAGTGCGTGTTGCGGTGTTCTTGTGGTGTGTAAGTTCGAAACACCTGTCGTGCTTAAGTGCAATTTCATGCAGATAACTGTCAGGAAAAACTTTGTGTATCTTGGCTCGGGATTCTTGTGCCAAGTCTGTAATTTTCTGCACTTCGGCCGACAATTGCATGTGAGTAGGAGATGCGTTCTCAAAACTGGCTACCAATGTTCTGAACTCATTTGGATCATGGAGGGTATTGGGTGTTCCATTTGTTCAATGGGAAGGTCCGCGTTGAGAGGTATGATCTCAAAAGTTCGTTTGTCAGTGGCATCCTCCAGATCGAGAGAAATTCAATTTTTGGTTGGCCTTTTTGTGCGTGGAGCAAACTTTGTGAAGAATTAGACGCAGAGTTTGCGACATTTTGATCAAAGCAACAAAAAGCCAATGTGGAGAAAAACGATCGCGAAGAAACTCAACTGATAGGGTGGGGATGGTGCGAATTAATACTCGTGAACCGCGCCTTGCCTGAATGGCTAAATTACACACATTTTTCAACGAGTTCAAGCAGAAGTCTGGAAGCAGCGAAGAAACGTTTGAAGTACATTTAATTTGCAGGGGTGTGGTCCTCATGGGGGAGCTCTGAGGAACTCTGCTCTTTGCTTTTGGACTCTCAAATCATCATCAGATTTCCAAAAGGCAAGAAAATTAATTAAAATACATCCATTGTGCCGAAGATTGTCAGTTTGCATTTGATATGGCTCCTCTGTTGCCAGGCAACTTGTCTAAAGAAGGCAATGACGTCACTGCAGGAAGCACAAAGGAAGGTGCTGAAACTGAGACAGTTTTCGGAAGCTGGATTCTCAGGTAGAGCGAGAGACGCTCAAATTGGTTTTGTGTGGGGAAATAGCAGTTCGCTGCTGGAGCGCAAAACATCACATCAAGGCGTCACACGAAATGCGGATTTCTCGAGGGCAAAAGGAAAAAAAAATTGTGCACTGGATTGGAAAAAGACAATACGAATCTGGATGAAGCAACAGCGCGGTGAACTTGCCACCCAGTTTTGTATTTTTGCCAAAAACAAACAACTTCGGAGTAATTTCTTCGGGATGCGCAAGCCGTTGGTGAATTGACTTTTCCACATGCAGAGACGAAGTCGGAGAGGTACAAAGAAATTTGTGGGCCTTGATGACGATCGCTCCAAAAACAAAGAAATTCAGCGCAGTTCAGGTAAGATGTCGCTTTCCAGAGGCAAATTCGGAACGTTCGAACGAACGCAATTTTTGGGATCAGAAGATACTGGATTTGGTTACGGCACATTTGTCTCCGTCTCTCTTGTCTCTCTGTTACACAGAGAAAGAAAACGTAAAGACGACTTCATCGCTGAAAACACTTTTGTTGTTTTGTGATTAATTTCTTTTTCTGGACAGCTTCATTCTTCAGCACGACGACTGGAAAAGCAATCGAACGTAAATGCGCACGAGCTCTGAGAAATTCAGGCGTCAACTTGCTAACCTGGGTGGGGAAAGGGCTTCCACACCAGAAGATTCCATCTCACATCTTTAAATAAAAACCTGCGGTGTCAGGTGTCAAAGAGAGGTGTCAAAGGGAAGTCTAATGCATCGCGATACAAGCTCGCTCCCTCCAAAAGTCAATGTAAAATTTCCTGCCGCAGCAAAAATAATGAAGATTGATGTTCGCACTTTGCGCTTCTTTCGCTTTCGTTGCGACGTCGGATTGAGACCGTTTTGCAGAAATTCGCCCAAAACAGCCCTCAGATGCACACAGTCTTTGCAGCGTCTGGTGCTTTTCATTTCAGCAGGATTCCTTTTGTCGAAACTTTGACGACAGTCTGGCAGATTGGCACGAAACATGAATTCAGAATCACACATTTTTGACAACGCAACACCTGTATGGCGACAAAATTAAAAGTTTATGCAACAAAGGTGCAAGTGTGTGCTGTGTTCATTCACACTGAAAACCCAGGATGACGAGATTGTGAACTTCGTATTGTTCCATCCTTTTGAGGTGGAAAGAGACAAGATGGGTTTCCAGAGGAATATCACAACAAAGACGACTGTCAAACTTGTCGGGAAATGCTGCAAACTTTCACCAAGCGTGGATTCTGTAGATGCGCTGTGCACCGTGGAACTTGTAAATAACTCTCGAGAAATTCGTTTGGAAACACTCGGACACCTTTGGCCCAGTTCGTACTGGCTTGCGCCATGGATTTTCGTTCCACACTGTCTCGGGCTGAGGCATTCACCTTCAAACACGTTTTGCCAAACACGTCATTTTCTGAATGAAGAAGAATGCATGTTTTTCCAGTTTCCATCGAAGCAGGTAGCTTGCACCCACAAAGGTGCCCGCCTGACGGATCAATCTCTTCTCCAGGCAGCGAGGATGCGACGTGGTTCGACTGAGTTCAGCTCCTCCCGATTCGCTGCTTCCGACGAGATCAAGTCGTGAGAAACGTCACGATGTGGATCTGTCCCGCGGTCAGGAAGAAATGGACTCTTCGCCACAACTTAAATCTCCTTTGACAAGTTTCGAGGAAGTAGGTTTGACGATCTTCTTGCGCCACTGGAAACAAGCGTCTGCCGACATCGAAAGCTTGAGTTTTGCGAACCCAAACAGAGCATGCAACCCTGTGTGCATCCCAGCATGCGTTGACGTGGACTTCTGCTGCGTCTGGCGTGACGCCATGAACGTGTGACGTCATCACTGACGTCATCACGTCCAAGGAGGAGGACGGGAGGATGGAACCAAGGTCTATGATATCAGCAATAGCAGTGCCGGTAGTTGTGATGACTTTCCAACACAACTATCTACACTGTTACTACTGCATACGTAGACAACTCAGCCAAACGTCTCACGCTGTCGTGGCCACCACCGCTGCGCTCTTGTCCTGTTGACGTGTTGTGCGTGTGCCTCCACCTCGTGATCCTGGAATCTTCGAAGAAGAGACTTCAGTTGCCAGCGGATGATCTGTGAATTGGCCACAAGTGCATGGTGTTTCGAGCACGAACAGTTGCATGACAGTTATGCTTCAGGAAACCTACGTGTGGATCTCTGATGAAACATCAAGGTTCTGCCGGTGTACCCGCGAAAACTACTTCGTTGTAGAGTGAAAACGTTGCACTTTTTCAACAATAAAATTTTCAACAAGAAAAGTCTTTGTTCGGGTCAATGCGCAATTCTGGTAGTTCTTCTTGTCCCAGCTGTGAAACGGCCAAGTTGCAGAGATATTCAAGGGAGGTGAAAACAATTGGTTGTGCGTCACAATCAAGTAAATTCATATGGAATTTGAAACGAAAATGCAAAATATTCTCTCGAACTGAAAATTCTACGATGGCTCTACGAATTGGTCACAGCCAGGAAAATCTAATTCCGTGCCGCAGAAACAAAACTTGTGTCCATTCTGTTTGTGTGCAAATTGTTCAAGGAAAGCGTTTGGGCGCCGAGTGGTGTTTTCCCTGACCTCAATCCAGGAATCCAATTCAATCCGATTCACCAAGCCGAGTTTGGGGCGTCGATAAAAATCAATTTATTTGAGCATAAAGCCAACCCGTGCCGGATCGCACAACAGAGTCCAATTATTTTAGCCCCTGAAAACCTGCCCAATAATTTTGAGCATTTGGTGAAAGTCCTATGCGAACCGTCTGCAGTTGATTTCTCGGAATCTGAAACGCCAGAGCTGCACCCTCCTGGACAAATGGGACATTCAAAGCAGTTTTCCCAACGTGTTCAAATAAACTTTTTGGCAGACAGAGATTCTATCGCGAACAAAACATCCGTACTTCCTTCAATCCGTAGACAGTCTGTGAGAGCTGCCATCTGACGATAAACTTTGCTGGGCGATAATAAAAGTTTTTCGCTTCACAACAAAAGTCATGACTTTGCCTCAGACGCCGGTGCAACTGTACAGGTATTTGTTGCGAGTTGTGAAAAAGTTGCCGAAGGATTCGCAATTCTACTACAAGAACTATGTCAGACAGGCAAGTTGTGTCATCAAGTTCTCGACAAACCGTTTGACTTTTTTGTCGTCAGCAGACTTCGCATGAACAGCCCTGATCGCTGTTCATGCGATCACAAAGAGCGGGTTCGATAGTGACCAGAGGCATAACAACCAAAAATTGATCATGAACTATGTTGTCTCGCGACGGATTTGAACTCAGCAAACATGTACAATCACACTTTCGCATTGCATGTGTTGGTCAATTGAAGTCTGTTTTCTCTTGTGTGTGCAGAACATTCATGTAGAGCATCCAGCTTGTCTCCTTGTGTTGAACTTTGAAAAGGCATGTGGCTGACAATTCATTGACTTTCTCACTGTCACTACATGTTCGATCTCAGAATCGTATTTAAATTGCCTTCCTCTGAACAAAAGTTTTTTCTCGTCTACGTGCAGAACTTCAACAGCCACAGCGACGAGGCGGACCCTGAGCGGATCAAGCAGATCATCGAGCGTGCGGCGGAGGACGCCAAATGGGTGCTCAACAAGGTGCGCCGCGACTCTCGGGGTCGCATCGCGTGCAAATTTCAGTCTGAATTTTTGCTGCAGTCAAAATCTTTGTTTATAACAGGCAAAATCAGGCGCCCCCTTGATCCACTCGAGAGAACACCTCAACTGCTATTTGCCGCTTTGTTCGTGATCATTTTTGGTCGCGCGAGCGTGACTTGAGTGATCGGTGTCCGTCTGTCTGTCCAAACCTCAGAACTTTGAGCTGCCCTGAGAGAGGAACCTGTGTGACCCCCCCCCCCCACACACACACACACACTGCTCACCACATAATGGAAAAGTTGAGCCACCCTGAGAAAGAAACATGTGTGACCCCCCCCCCCCTCACTTCGTCATGGAATAATGGACGCAACTCAACGCGCGACACAATGCCAGGGGCATTCTCGTTCCTCTATTGCAGTACACAAAGCCGGAAAGCACCAGCTGAATGGAAAGAAGTGTGCAGAACTCAGAACTGTGGTCGGTGAGTGCGGCAGAGGTGACAAGTCATGAAAGAAAGCGTCAACGACACCCTGGGAAAGCGCACAGTTGTCAGACATAAATGTCTGTGCCAAATGAGACTTACGAGTATTTGTGCAACTTTGCTGACCAGAGTGGACATTTTCGGACAAAACCAGAGTGGTCTGTCAGTGCAACAGCTTCGTCGCAGTCGGGAAAATTACTCGTGGACAAGTGGCCTCAGAAAACGAGATCGAGCCGTTTCTTTTCCTTGCAATGCAACTTTGGTCACAATGACCAACCCTCCAGTGCTGATCCCAGCCTGTGTTTGTGATAAGCAGACTCGCGGCTCTACTGGACACACCGGACAGGAATTTTGATGTTTTTGTCGGCTTGAGCGTACATGTCAGATAAATCAGACTCAACCTTTGTAACATCCTGGAATCTGTGGCAGGACTCGTCATATTTTGACAGCGTTGTGTCGCCATTCGGCCACTAAGAACTTCCAACTTGTGTGGATCGAGATCGCGTGCCGAGACCAACAAAATGTTGAGTTGTTAAACCTTGTGAAATACACGGGTGAAACCCAAATCTTGACTTTCATCTTCGCTCATACAGCTGTACGACTCCAAGAAAGAAGAAAACACAGACTGCTTTGCAATGTCAAGTTCACTCGCGACACATTTAATGATTTTGTCAGTCACCACCCTCAGCTTTTGGATCTCGTCAGCTGTGTCAGCATTCACGCGACAGATATCAAACACGGAACTGACACCCTTTCCTCGCGGACGGGTTCCGCCCCCTGCATCCTTGGAGGCTGTCAACAACGGGTCATCCATCATGCAGAAGGAATCACAAAATCTCGGACAGCAAAGTTTGTAACTTTCTCGTGCGACTGTGACCTCTCGTGCTGACAAAACTAGTGACGGCAAAAGTTTCCAAGAAACGGAACAAACCAACCCAACAATCCATTTTTGACTGTGCCGTTCGATTTACCGCATCGATCGATCTGAAGCAACCCAAGCAGCAACCCGTCTTCGGATCGACCCAGCCATGCTGATGGGTTGGATCGCTGCATCCAACGGAACTTGTGACGGAAGTTGTGAGAAATGAGCAACACAACGTTTTGATCCGTTCGGGTCACCCTTCACAGAACACAGTCGCAGTTGGCGCAGTCGCACAGACACCACGTCCCGTTCTCTGCACGTGGAGCTGGTCCCGCCTAACATGACCATATTTGGTCATCACACTTTTGCTGCTATTTTGGGTTGAAAATGGTCATGCATTTTGTAGGATATCCTTCATCCCAACCCGTCATCTTGAGTAACAATAATACCTGGTATTGTCCTCAATTTATTCACATCTTTCCATGCAAATAGTTATTTCGCATCAATCTGCTTGTTTTGGAGCCAGAGTGAGTCTTTTCAAACCATTTGTGAGTCATTTTTCTCGACGTGTGAGGCATGAAAAGGATGAAGGATTTTCCGTCACCGCGTCGCGCCCCTGATGTGACAGCGACCGCAGCGCTCTCTGGCCCCATAAGAACCGCGTGGCCACTGAATCTCGTCCTAGACGAAAGCTCACACAGAAGCTACAAGCTGATTTTCTCTCTCCACTGACAAAAAAAGGTGAGTCCCCGCAAGTATCTTCAGGAAATCGCGCTGTTGATCTTGACACCAAAGAAAGTAAACAGATCTAGATGTCTATTGCAAGGATAGAGCGGAAAAAGGACTGGAAAGTTGGACATTTTGGCGCCAACTTAACCTCCAGAGAAATCTGGAGTTTTCGGAAAGAAATGAAATTGCTTTCAAAGGAACATGATCAGAATGGAGTGTTCTTTGATGTCGTTGCCAGTCGAGTCAAGATGATTGAACGCAAGAGATTTTGTGACGCTCGAGTGTTGAACCTGTCAACCGGGAAACTCCCACCATGCCGGGTTGATCATGATAAAATGCGGAAGTGACAAGGGATGTCACTGTTGCGACTTTGCAACCCTTTCCATGGGCAGAAATTGGCACATTTGCACAAAAGTCATTGAAATTTGAACTGAACTTGTCGGATTTTACCCATAAAAATGAAAATTGGCGAGTTTGACAGCCGGCTCGCGACCACGTGACACGAGGCAGAACATGTCCTTTTATGGTAATGAAGAAGTGTTCATTCACTGGGCAGCGGGGAGTGCAACGGGGAAAAATTCCCCAGCTGTGTTTACTTTACGTTCAAATTTTTGCAGCCAAAGTGTCGGTTTTGGCGGCTGAATTTCCCAATGTGGCGCTGAAAAAAGTGGGAGACGGTTAGACTTGGCACTTTGGGTGGGCCACGCCCACCATCGATCGGGAATGTGTCGAGGAGCGCCCCGGCGAGAGAATCCGATCCACTTCCTGATTCAAAGTTTTCAATTTTGAAAGCAGTCTGCCATCCCAATTTGTTCAACAATGTTGTGAAAAATGGCCACTGTCATGTTGGCTTTCACTATAGTCCGTTGCGTTCTTGGTTTGTGTCGTGCGTGATATTGTCTGGCGAGAATTTGTTCAAATGTCGGAACTGATGTCCTGTCACGAACCAGAAATTTGTCAACCCTTGGTTGAAGTTCCACGCCTTGAACTTATTGATCTGAGGCACAATTCTTGCCCCCACGGAGCCTTTGGCATTCTCGTATTGAGCGAGTTTCCGTGATCGCCAAATTTGGACACAAAATGACTCGTATCCAAGGACGCGATGCGACACAGTGGCGCCCTTTGACCGGCACTTCAGATTTCTCGTACGAAACTTAGACAAGACGAAAGTCCTCATATTCATTGTGAACATGTCTTTGCAGACAAAACTTCAACATGTGTGACGACGACGTTGCCGCTCTTGTTGTGGACAATGGCTCCGGTATGTGCAAGGCCGGATTCGCCGGAGACGACGCGCCCAGGGCCGTGTTCCCGTCCATCGTGGGACGCCCCAGGCATCAGGTACGTCATCCAACCTGCAGACATTCGCCCTTTTGGCAGTAGCACGCGGGTTGTTTTTGGATGAAGAAATGACCGAGTTTCCACGGTGCTGAGCAATGGTTGTTTTGCAGGGCGTGATGGTGGGTATGGGTCAGAAGGACTCGTACGTCGGTGACGAGGCGCAGTCCAAGCGTGGTATCCTCACCCTCAAGTACCCCATCGAGCACGGTGAGTTCACGGCGTTGACTTCAACGTACAGCTTCGAAAGTTGATCGCATTCATGCAATGGAAATGCGAAGCGCGGAAAATTTGAAACTGAACGTTTTGCTTGATGTCCTCAGGCATCGTGACCAACTGGGACGACATGGAGAAGATCTGGCACCACACCTTCTACAACGAGCTGCGTGTCGCCCCTGAGGAGCATCCCGTCCTGCTGACCGAGGCGCCCCTGAACCCCAAGGCCAACAGGGAGAAGATGACGCAGGTCAGTGTTGAACCACAAACGGACAAAAATGTTGGAAATGACTTGGAGCTGAGATTGGTCCTGTTGTGTGCACCAAAACTTACTTGCCTGTTACTGTTGCAGATCATGTTCGAGACGTTCAACACCCCGGCCATGTACGTCGCCATCCAGGCGGTGCTGTCTCTGTACGCGTCCGGCCGTACCACCGGTATCGTGTTCGACGCTGGCGACGGCGTCTCGCACACCGTGCCCATCTACGAGGGCTACGCCCTGCCCCACGCCATCTTGCGTCTGGATCTGGCCGGACGTGATCTGACCGATTACCTCATGAAGGTGAGCAGTCCTGCAGCGAAGAGCACGTTTTGGACGTTCAGTGTGGAAAGTAAAATTCAGGTCATGAAATGTAACTTGACTTCTCAGGACATTCCTAAGGAAAGCGGTGATGTGCACTGGTGAAGTCTACATCTTGTGCGACTTACAAAAGTTGTACTCGTATTTCAGATCCTGACGGAGCGTGGTTACTCCTTCACCACCACTGCCGAGCGTGAGATCGTGCGTGACATCAAGGAGAAGCTCTGCTATGTTGCCCTGGACTTCGAGCAGGAGATGCAGACTGCGGCCTCTTCCTCCTCCCTGGAGAAGAGCTACGAGCTGCCCGACGGTCAGGTCATCACCATCGGCAACGAGAGGTTCCGCTGCCCCGAGTCGCTGTTCCAGCCTTCCTTCCTCGGTAGGTTTTTCACCAAGTTAGAAATTTGGCCTCGATGAGAAATTCACGGATGTCCTTGAACCCACACTCATGAATGCCTCCCTTTTCGCAGGAATGGAATCTGCTGGCATCCACGAGACCGCCTACAACTCGATCATGAAGTGCGACGTGGACATCAGGAAGGACTTGTACGCCAACACCGTGCTGTCCGGAGGCTCCACCATGTTCCCTGGTGAGTATCGCGCTTGACCTCTTGGCCAAAAATACATGACCAACAAGAGACACTCCACAAGAACTGCGACGCCGGTAGTTTCGGAGATACCTTCGTCTTGGAGTGACGGCTCGTCTTGTGATGACAACTGGAAATTTCAGACTGAACTGAAAATTTTGTCGTTTTGCAGGCATTGCTGACCGTATGCAGAAGGAGATCACCGCTTTGGCGCCACCCACGATGAAGATCAAGATCATCGCGCCGCCCGAGAGGAAATACTCCGTGTGGATCGGTGGCTCCATCCTGGCCTCGCTCTCCACCTTCCAGCAGATGTGGATCTCCAAGCAGGAGTACGACGAGTCGGGCCCCTCGATCGTCCACAGGAAGTGCTTCTAAACACCGACGCCCGTGGCAGTAAACGAACGTTTGTAGCCAGTGAAGCGAGACAGCTTTTCACTGGGTCGAGTCAGGGATGTTGATTCATAAAAATTGAGTTGCAAGTTTTTGCCCAATTTACAACTGAACGGTGACATACTTTCGCAACGATGAGACAGTCGAATGACTTTCACGAAGCCCTACCTTCCGAAGTCGCTCTTGCTGCTGTACTGTACAAACGACACACGTTTCAGCTTCACACTATTTTCGATACTCGTGATTGATACAGCTGACCAAAACATTCCTTCATCCAAACATCACGTTTGAATGTTATCGTACGTGTTTTTTTACGCGGCCCGAATAATTCTTCGGGTTGAACTTTGGTTTTCGTTTGTAGAAATGATAATTTGTTGGAAGTTTGTTTCCGTTTGTCCAATCTTGTGACTCTCAAGAAGTTTTTGTACAAGACAAAAGTGGAGAGAGAAAAAAATAAAAAACACAAACTGAATATGCTGTTGGTGTTATTGTTCGGCGGTTGGACAATGGCCGGCTTTTTTTCCGCGGCAAACTTCTCGGCACGCGCAGTGGTGTGGAGCGCCGAGAAGGGCGCCTGTGCAATAGTGATTCTGTGATGGCGACGCGAACTGTGCTGAAGGGAAAGCGAGTTGCTGAGTTCGGACTTGTAATTGTCATCAGCTGATCATGTTTTACCGGCATGTCCTCGGTATCTCGTGCAGGAGGCCGGCTGACCCCCCTAAATACCCATTCTTACCTGTAAAAATGTAGACAAACTGTAAACTGTCCACACAACCAGGAAAGAACCGTGATCTTTCCGCAGAGAAATGATTGTGACAGGACCGACACTCAAGTTGAGATGTGTAATATGTACAGCACTAATGTAGTGATATCACAAACACACTGGTTGGTATCTCAGGAGAGACTGTCCCTGAGGGTGGGAACCTCTGTATTTATTGTGTACAGTAGTGACATCTGGTGAGCAGTGGTTCTAAATTCACAGCTGGTATATCACACCACACTCCTCTCCCACCAAGGGGCACTGGCCTCTACAGCCAATTTTAATTATTCTGAATATTTTTACAATTAATTATATACATTAGACATGGAATAGATGCATAATATCACAATATCACCATTTTGCTGGTAATTACCCAGCATTCCTCCCCCCCATGGGGTGATCACGTGACCCCTCAAGGTTTTCCTTTTCTAAATATGGCCGCCAATGTTCAGGCAATCACTGTGGAAGAAGTGGATTTACTCTCATTCTTAAGGCAAAACATGGCCAGAAAATTGGAAAAAGAGGTTGTGAGGCAGGGGCTGCCTAGGACACACCCCAGGGTTGTTCAGGCAGTGGTCTGCTATTTTAACCTGGGGACAGCCCCTAACCAAAATTTTGACCACCTCGTGTGGTGCATCGCACACGGACAGCAGGTAAGTTCTGTGGTTCTCAAGTCACTCCACATAATGTGGTGAGATTCACCAACCAATCACTCTGGGCAAACCGTAATTCACTTGGATTGAGTCACTTTCTTTCCCACGCCGAAGTGTTGAAGTGTTTCAATCGCGCTTTTGGGAAAAAAAGGCACACAGAACCCTCCAGCTCCTTTGCATGTTGGAACCTTCACACAAACAGCAAGATTCCTTTTGATTTTTGCCAGCTTGTAAACTTTGAAAAAAATTCAGATTTTACCTGACTTTGTTTTCACAGACGGGGAGGAGGCCATCCAGAACTTCTTTCCCGCCATCTGTTTTCCACCAAAACGAAATCTGCAAGTCTTATGCAGGATTTTGCCTGATAAGATTGTTCGGATGTTGCCTGAACTTGCTTTTCATTGGAGGGACCGAAGCCCGCGGCCTTTGGCCTCGCCGGGGCTTGGTGCATCGCAGTTGTGTGTTTGTGTGTTCCTTGCAAGGATCACCCTGATCCTCCCAGACCACCCTCTGAAAAGTCCTCATAATCACAGTGTGGTAATTTTGAAATTTGCTGTGAACTTTTGTTTGTGAGGAGTACAACTGTGTAGCCGCCGGCTCTTTTGATCTTTAATCTCTTGTTCAAAGTCACAGTCAAAGTAGCAAGTTGTTTGCTATTGGGCCACCAGGGAAATGTATCACTGATTTGACAGATGCCAAATGAACAAAACACCACGTGGAAGCCCCTTCCTTCTGATGAGTACGTTTAAAATCTTCTTTCACCCAATGTCAAGTCAGATACAAAACAACACAGAAAAACATTTCTTTTTCAATTTACAACAAGACATAAATTCATTTCTTGTTCAATTTACACTTTCATTTTCCAATTTACAATTTCAAAGTTTTGCAGCTCCAAAAATTTTAAAATGTTTTGTTCTTTTGATACTTCATGCATTATTTCAGACCTAGGACACAACAAACAGACCAATGAGCCATAATTTGTACCAAAAACCTGGCCCACAAGGAAGGTGCCTGATTTTCCTATCCGATGGCATGACGTGATTAGCATTCGGGCTGCTCAATTTTCTATTTTGAGCAGCCCGATGATTGGGCAAGCCGAGTTCAAATCACCTGAAGAAACAACCAATAAATATGCGGTTATGGATAGCTCAGAATAACCATCATCCATCGTCTTGTGGGAGGGTGAGGTGGTCCTGTGACGACAGTGTGGTGGTTCCTGTTTGGGGGAGTCCCAGGTGAGCTGACCATCATCTGGGCCATCATATCATCATCATCTTATGCAGCCATCATCTTCTGTCACCGTGGCACAGGTCTACTGCACCCTCCCACCCATGCAAGCATCACCACAAAATTTTGAGGCAAAAACATTTCAGTGGGGGTTGGTCCCTGAGCCCCAGGTTGGATCCACAATTTTGAGCTGGACATTGCAAGTGCAGTCATTGAGGAAGGTTCTTCAAAGAATTTGGCCCCTACTCACCAGAGAAACAACTCATTTACTTCATGAAAAACGAGGAACTTCTGCCGTACAACGAAAAGGAAAACTCGACCTTACAGTACACGGTGTTTGCATGGCAATCAAGGTGGTCTTGTAAGTGTCAAAGAAAATTTTTGCGGGAATGCGGAAAAGGAATTTTGATGTCAATGAACAAACAACTCTTCCATTCGAGCTGCAATCCAGACCCAGTTTAGAAAGTCATGTTTTCGCAGCAAAAGACAGGTGTACCAGGCCTTGAAGGTCATATCCTGTCGGTCTTGTTTCAGCATCCCCGTCTCAGGTGGATACTGAAGCCTTCAGAGTTAATTGCATCCTACATTAGCTGGGTGGGTTCTTTCTCCACTTCAGTGCAACACAACAACTTTCAAAGAACTTGCCCACACAGAGGGATTGTCGCTGAAGGCTTTTCCGGACCGGCGTGTGACATTCTAAATTTCAAGTCTGCATGTCCGAACGCCGGAAGTTTGGAAGAGCACACAGAACAACAACGGGCAGCAACAAGACACACCCACTTTTCTGTCGGCTACTCATGTCTTGATCTCAGAATCAAATAATTTTTGTCACAAGATCCGTGGAAGTTCTGATGCCTCCCTGTGAACTTGACAGCTATCTTCATGCAGTTGGACTGAACACACGTCAAAAACTGTCCAGGTTGTCTCAGGCAAACCAAGGAACATTTTGAGTGTTTCACAACGTTGTTGGCAAAAGTTTGCAGACCATGGAGACTTCAGCGGAAGCCCTGTGAAACTTTGAAGAAAAATTCATTCAAAAAATCATTGTGCCGATGGTGTAAATCAGGTGGCAACACTCAACTTTCTGTGGCAGACCTACCTCCCCAGACGTTGCACACTTTTGGTGCATGCCATTAGAGTGCATGAGGATCCGGGACCCAGACGGTGGCTGCGGGGCACTTGAATTCCCGACAAAAACGGCTCATCTCGCCCCGGTTTGTGCATTCCTTTTCTGCTCATCTCTCTGCAGAAGTATGCACAAATCCGCTGTGTGTTTGGAGCTACTGCGAATTCAGCGAAACATCCTCACCAAGAGTTCCGTTGAGCTTTGGACAAGGACTGTTGGCATTCAGGTCGAGTCCAACTGCCCTGTAAATGTCATGATCTTTGTCTTTTGCAGAGATAATTTGATTAAATTTGTCTGTTTTGTAAGAAGCTCACAAACGTTAGCCAAACTCAGGGAAGCAACACGAACACGATAAACTTGGAGTTTTCCATTAGCCAGGTTCGTGTTTTTCTGTCCTGCTCTGCGTGAGTTGCCTGGCCAAGTCAGCAAGCCGACAAGGTGCACAATGACGGCATTTCGCCCTCTTGACTTGCAACAAAGCCATTCCAGATTGTCTGTATCAATTCCTAAAATGCTGATATCTGAAATCACGATTTTATGAAACTTGACCTCATGCACTGGTCAGAGCAAACGAACAACAGAGCCTTGGTTTCGAGTTTCTCAATCTGTGGTCACTTTTTCCAACTAAATAATGACTGCGTATCGAATGTTGCTCGCCTTGGCCAAAAAAGTCAAAGCTGAAAGACGAGAAGTCCATCACTGCCCATGCAAGCAAGAAATAAGTTTTCTGAGGTTTGTCAAAGAAAAGTTCTTTCAAGGCGAGAAGTTCGTCATCATCGGTGCGAGTCTGAGGAGATGCCTGCTCAATCAACTTCAACTTTCACTCCAACAGAAAAGGGCTCGTGCACACTGAAGGCAGCAACTCTATACCCCTTGGGTTGAAGGACCTTACTTTTTGACTGTCCCCCACCCCACCTGACGGGGGTTCATAAAACATCAGAAAGGCCAGGAAGGTATTCCACCTGATCAGCAACCGTTTATTTTCGTCTTTGTTGATGCCAGGTACATGTTGCGTGGGTTTTTGCACCAGGTCCACCAGAATGGAGAAAGTGGCTGCCAAAGAGGGGTCCAATTTTTGCCCTCAGAGGATGCTTTGTGCGACAGTGTGCCAACAAATGAGGCCGGAGTGTTCTTGCCGAAGTCGCCACTTGTAACAATCAGGACCTGCAGGGTGATCTTCCAAAATAGGAGTGTTATCAGACCCCGCTCCAGAGAAGACCAAGGCTGCTCAGGTCCACGTGCAGGGTTCCCATGGCAAGCTTATCCTGTGGTGACCCCTGTGACAAGCTCATCATGCGATTCCCCTCGGCCCCTGGTAGGATTTTGGCAAGCCAGGTCCACACATGGGGAACAGAATGACAAGCTCATCACAGGACTCCGTGTGATCAACTCATCACGGAACACCCCTCCCCATCCAAGACTTAACGGCAGATTTTTGTGATGATTTGCTTTTGATTGCAACACTTCGGGGCATGGTTCCCTGCGTGCACTTCGGGTTGTTTCCGTTGAACACAACGTTTCGTCTGTGTTTGTTGAAAATATTTTCGTGCAACTTTACAAGAATTACCGTTTGGTTCAAGCAGTGAGGATACTTGTGTGTCAAAAGTCTCGCGAGAATGACGCGAGCAAAGTGCGATGGTGTTTTCCATACTGCATGTCCAGGGCACTGCAGCATGCATGTAGTGCCCTTGGGGGTTCTTCGAACAGTCGACGTCCGACGGGTGGTGTGCCTGATGACTGTGCACCATCGTTAACAGATGCCTCAATGTGCTTTCGGGTTTATGCGGTTGGGATACTGTGCTGGTGGGGGAAAGGGGGCTGAGTCCTCCCCTTGACCCCTGATGTTCGTTTCCTTTTTTCACACAAAAGTTTTCAAGTTTTGTCCCCTCAGATTTTGCTCCCCCATTGACCTCAATCCTGGATTTGTTGGAAGCCACTCTCCCCAGTGGCTGCCTTTTGACAAAGTTCTCACATCAGTGTGCCCACCGACATGAGGGTGATGTCAACGATTCAACTCAGTGTGTGGCTCAGACTTTTGTGGTGGTGCACCTCCTGACAGACTCACACATCATCCGTTCTTCGCAGATGTCAGAGGACATTGGAAACATCCTCCGTATCATGTCGGTCAACGAGATGACGTCCACGCGGTTCATGTCTTTGACAAAGCTTTCAGTATATTCGCCATGCTCTCTCTTCAACAGGCACTCTCATTATTTCGCTGGAATCGTAAAGCTGTTCGGATTTGACGATTGCGACGAGAAGCTGCGCGAGCTCGACACGGAGTCTGCGTGCGTTGTTCAACGCAGTCGAGCCGATTGGAGACTCTTTGAGGAGTCACGCACCTCGAGCGGTTTTCACCAGCGCAAGAGCCAAAAGTTTTGACAGATCTGAGCTCATCCGGAGAAGGAGGGAGAATCACGACTCGGTTCTGCAGATTTTACCAAACTTCGGCCTGCAGTTGAAGAAAGAAATTGTGTTGAACTGTTCTCAGCGAGGCGCGCGGTCCCGTGCGCGCTGTTGCGTTCTTGATCTATATTTCTGTCACATTTCCTTAGTCTTGTCTTGAGTACTTTTTCCAAAAACTTGGAACGTGTCTGGATGTGGGCTGGTAGTTAGTGTGATTTGCTTCTCTGGTGAGAAACCAAAAGTGACTTTTTCACACAACTTCAGCCGAGAATTGGTCAGGAACTTTGACGAAGAGTCACCGGAATCTGAAAGAAACCTTTCTTGGAAAGTGAACATTTTGGGCAGAAGAAAAGCCAATATCTTTCAAGTGCTTGCCTGCACTCGCACTCCAACTGCAGCAACGTACGGAAGGAAGCAAGAAAGGCTGGACAACACGCAGGATGTCGAACACACGAAGGAGCTGGTGAAGCAACCCACAGACAGAACCCACCGAAGTGCGGCTCGGATTTTAACTGTTTGAAATCTCTGATTTCCCGCTGGTCCAACAGACAACGTCGAACCGAAGCTATCCGTTGGGGGTTGGCTTGGCACGCAGACTGGCAAACTTGTGCACATGAAGGTAAGTCTTACTTCAGTTTTTCCCATTGTTACAGCTTGCTTGTGAGCAAGACTGACGAACAAAGAAGCCTGAGCAGACTTCGCTGAAAAGAACGCGCTGACAATGATTTGCCCTGTTTCCGGTTTGTCCGTTCGTTTTGCCATTCAAACTGAAATATTGCCAGTTCGCGTCAAAAACTACAAAGATTGTTTTGTCTGGACGAGGAGAATCCGTCGTTTCTGATGAGATTCGATGGCAATGTTCTGACAGGCTGACACTTTCACCGCGCGTTTGTATGGAAGACAATAAATATGAAAGAACCCCCCCTTCCCCTTCAAATTCATTGATTCCTGGGAACTGAAAGCGACACATCTGAAAGTGACATATTTTGTTGCACATAAACAATACTTGGCATGACAGGCACTCTTGCATGATGTGGTTCCCGTTTGTACTTTTGGTTTTGTTTTGGGCTGTTTTCCAGCCGTAGAATGCTATATTTTGTGATTTCCCCCACACGTTTGGTGTGGGTTCATTGCTCTTCACCTGGTTTCAATATATGTGGAAACGCTCAGGCGGGTTCTGCATTTGGTGGAGCATCATCTTGGGTGTATGAGCGTTGCTTGATGACAGCTTGCGACCGCCTTTCAACTCGATGCAGTTTTTCGACACACTCACATACGAAAGGTCTTCCTCCCAACCAGACCGCCATGAAACTCGTCAACAGCCATTGAATGATGAGGTTTCACATCAAAACAAAGCGCCAGTGAAGTCCTTTATCTTGAGCGGAACAGGATCTCCAGTTGAAACCAGGTTTTGCCTGGGAAGCCAACCTCGAACAAAGATAACAACAAAAAGCATTTCTGCACAGGCAAGCAATTGTTTTCAGTCAGAAACTGATGACCAGAGAGATGCGACCGCAATTATCGGGATTCAAGAACCATGCTCACAGACAAAAGGAAATTGTTTTCTTCAAACAGCTGTCTCCTTTCAGAACAAAAATGTCAAGAAAAGAACAAGCACAATCATTTTCAAACGTACCATTGTTCTTCTCATCATCCAAATGAACCAGCTTTTTTGCGTTGCGGATGACATTTAAGCTCAGGGAGAAGCAACAGCGACCTTTCTTAGTGTCATTGCGTGGGGGATTTTTGAGCTGTGTATATGCAATGAACTGACCAACGACCCGTCCGTGGCAAGAATTGCGCGTCGAAAACTCACCGAAAGTTTGCTTGCGTCTCTGTCATGTTCTTGGTGTCTGTGTTTTGTTTGTGCACCCAAAGGTGCTGGACGCACGTTCGTCGGGCTGATGCGAAAACTCTTTGTTGTCCGTACTTGTCCTACAAAACAGCTGTGAGAGTCTGGCATGATCTGTCAGTCTGGCTGACACATCAGCGCTGCTTGCATGGTTGAGTGCGTCTTCCAAAGTTCACAGATCCATTGGATGGCTCGCATTTTCTGGCATGAATGCAACGAGGACAGATCTCCACAGATTTCCTGACCTGGGCGATGTCGAATCGAACGTCACCTCTGAAACTTGTTGGCACCGACAACACGAGTTGGAGCAGGTTACAAGGATGAGCAGATTTTGATGGAGTTGAAGATGGCAAGTGCTTGGTCTCAAACCTAGTTTGCAAACTAATTCAGAGCCACCATGTTGTCCTGGTTGCTGGGTTTAGGCGCCCACCTGATGTAAAGCCAAACCTGGCCGGGCTCTGTCTGTGTCTCCCTGGATTCGGTCCCCATCAGGTTCTTTTTTCTCTTGCGGATGGGCGGAGACTCAGTGTTGACGGAAAGAGTGGCGCCAGACTCAACCCAGTGGTAACAGCTCTTGTCACAGACTGTCGCTTGTCAGAACATGCAATCAATCGGACACGTCGCCCAGTCAATCACGTTCGTACTCGTCGCGAAAAATCATAGGCGTACCGATAATCAAATCCGGCAGCCAGTTGCTTCAAAGATATCGTTAATTGTGGAGACAAAATAATCCTTTTACCAGTAATGGTTTTCTTCCGTCGCAGAGAATGCCTGGAGTGTTCAACTCGAGATGCCTTTGGTCTCGTGTGTCATGATAGTTCTGGTGAAAAGTGAGCCGCTCGGCGGGTGAGGAAATTGCACGTATTTCGAGCTTTTGCATGCTTCGCCTGGGATCTGCTTTCAGCTTGCAACAGCCATACAAGTCCTGTTCGTCGCACTGGTGGGATCGGGTGTTGTGGACAATGACGGTTTGGCGAACTTGTTTTTCACGGGTGTCAGCAGCTGCCAGTGTGACGCAGGAGTATCTGCGGGGTTCAAAGCTGATAACTGGATTTGTCTTGAATGTGTCCTGTGGTTTGCAATCCGCACGTCTCCTGTTCTGAGGAAGCCAAATAGAAAAGCTTTCTGTGAGGGAGAAAATAATGCAGTTGTTGAGATTTCGCAATCTGCAAAACAATTCATCTGCAAGGTGGATCACAGATTTCGTTGATGAATAGATTCTTTTGGATGCACTTGAAGAAATCATTTGTGAAATCAGTGCTCGAGAGGAGGTGACGTTGACAAAATGGATGTGCACTTGGGTTACCTGCGCGACTCTTTTAATCACAACAGTGCTTCTATTCGGTGTGTCTATTGGCGAGTACCGTGTTGCCCAACAACCAGCGATGCAGCGATGACGGGGACTTCTGTTTGTTTGTACCAGCACGTAAAGCAAAAAACTTTTGTGTGCAGCTCGAAAGCTAATTAGCTCCGGAAGAAGTCAAGGGTCGCTGTGGATCAAATTCTGGTTTGTCGTCAATTTTTGCGAGCAAAAACTGGCCGTCCAAATATAGCAGCGTGCAACAAACTGAAGCTTCTGTGAGATGAAAGTGAGCTGAAACAGGTGCATGAGCACGACTTTGTTTCCAAAAGGAGTTTCCGCGTGTGAAGTGGATCCCACGTGGATGTGCTCTGAAATCTGCAGATTCTTGGGTCAAGGATTATTTCTGTGTGGAAAACGGGGCTCATCGATGCCGTGCAAACTGATAACACGGCCAGAAGAAGCCAATTCGATGCAACTGAGCGTGATCCGCGCCAAGAGCGCTCCACTGAACTCTCACCCACCTCGCTGAATGCAACGTCCAAGTAGCAGGTTTTGAAGACACGTGTGTAACACGTCACGCGTTAGAAGACAGGGTTCTCACACTGCACAAAAATGGTTCCTGTGAAATCACACAATGACTTTTCAAGACCTTTGGTCGAGAAAGGAGTTGTGTGATTGAACAGGAATCTTTTTTGTGGGGTGAGAACCCATTTCTACTACAATGCGAGCTCGTATGACATGTTTAGAGATCGCAGAGTTGTAGAAATCCTGTCGCACATAGAAGTACTGTCGATCCAGGATAAGTTTTGTTGAGGAGCATGGCAGATGTTTGATTGATCTTGTGGTACTAATTTCTGGATATTCTAAAATTGTCAAGACAAAACGACTCACGTTTATGGCAGGTTCATGAGTTCTTTTTGTTCACGAGAAGTGTTTCCTTTGCTGAGCTGTTGACGTTCATCTCTTTGCACCCAACTGAACACGACACCTTGGAGCACACCTAATGACAACACAGGTTTCATATTTTTTTGTCACGCTGGACAATGCGCACAGAGAACTACTTGTTCATAAAAACACCTGTTCAAGTTTGAACGACAGCTACAGACAGCAATGCGCTGAGCCAGAATCGTGTGACCTCTCAGCACCGAAAGTTTCAATTGTCAAAGGTTTACATTGCGCAACTGTATATCACAACGTGTTTGGCTGTGCTATGACATCGAATGTCACAATGTTGATGAAAAATAATCAGTGCAAAATTTCACGCGATCGTTGCGTACGCGCAGTGACAGAAACTTGCACGATGTCGTGCTGCAAAGTGCGCGAATAGATCTAGTGTGACACGATCCCCGTGCTCAACGATGATCTCAACTCAGCTGTGCATCCGAACAAATGTTGTGTGAGGCAGGTTGAAGAGTTGGCACAAGCTGCTTGCTTCCAAATGTTCATCCGTGTTCACATCTGACATCGCTACTTGTACTGCTTTGTTTTGAAGGAGCAGATCTGAAAGTTGCCCTGCTGCACGTTGCGGATAAATCCTGTTGGTTTGTCACAGGCTGCATTTATTGCTCCAGGGCCACAATCAAGTTACTCAACAACGTGTGCACATCTGTTCCTCTTTCTCTGTTGACATTTGTTTGTAGTAAAAGGACAAATAGGGAAATCACGACAAAGAAATGTTGTAATGTCGTAGAACCAGGGAAACAAGAACACGAAACGTGAAAGACTCATGCTCATGCAGTCTGAACAATTTTCGAGTCATTTTGCAGCAGTGGATCGAAAAAAAAGGTTTGCACCATCAGCGCATGTTTGGACGCTCACGACCAGTCAGTGTCATATAGGCAATGGGTCTCAGTGGATTCTCTCCTTTCGCTTTCACCTGACATGACCAGATGAATTCACCCAACCAAAGTGGCCAGCTGATGAGCTGCGAGACTTTCCGGATTGGACTGTGCGTGTTGGTTGAAAGAGCTGCAGGTTGGAAATTTCACACTGTGTGAGTCTGGAAAGTCCAGAATGAAGCCGAAATCTGCACGTCAGGGGGTCGTCACTTTCTTCTTTTTTCTCTGTTTTGAAGCCGGAACAAGAAGTTACGGGGTGGACCACAGACCCACCTGTACCACGGGGTTGTATTGGTCCGCATTTGTGATAAAAACGTCAAAGGACAATTCGAATTTTTGACTTTTGCCACAGAATCACTCGGATTGTTCACAACGTGGAACGCTTTCGTACGCCGGATGTCATTTTGAGACCTGCGCTCCTGAGAGTACATGCATTGAAATATCATGCCCTCCAAGCTTCTTTGGCTTGTGGCCCACCTGACACGAAGTCTTGGAGTGCAAGTGTCTGCACGGGGAACGTCACGAGAATGCATCTGTCACTGCTCCGTCCCATTTCCCCTGGATTAGAAGATGATTAAAGTTCTGCCATTAGCGTGTCTGCCACGATGAGGTCATCGGCAGCGCTTTTACAACGTGATCTGTAATCTCTGGGGAAACTCAGGAAGAGCGGCGTCTCATTTGGAAAATGCTCGAGTTCAGCACCTCGCATTACTGCTGCACTGTGTGCGCAGAATCCTGGTGCTTTCACAAACAATGAGGGTGTTTTGCAACAACAGCCGAGACAAAACTGTTGAAGAACAGAGGATTCAGACCGCGTGAGGCAAGGAAATCACCCACCCCACGGCAGTGGACTGGTCGTCCTGCACCGGCGTGAGCACGTCTTCATGCAGCGCGACGCTTTCAAAACCAGAGGGAACAAACACAGAAAGTGTCGCCTGAAGCATAAGTCCCATGTCGATCTTATTTTGTACTGGAGCTCACGTTTGTCACAGGCGGAACTGTTTCACGTTCACATCTTTTCAACCCCTTGAGGCACAAATTGTCATTTGCTTTTCGTTTTGAGATGCTCGCAGGAACAATTCCTGATCCGCTTTCCTGTGCAGATGTTTTGGGTGAGCGGAATACAAGTAAAATTGGCCTTTGCCGGTGGTTTGTTTCAACAGGCAGTGAAAAAGGAGGCTTTGCAGTGTCAAAAGGGCAGTTGATGAACATCTCGGTTCGAAGGCTTCAGAGAATGTTCCAGGGCATCACTGTCCCAGAGCGTGCATGGCAAAGGCGTTGCATTTGTAAATGTCATGCAGTGAAGAGAAACACGCTGCATTCCGAACTTTTGTCGTCTTGTTGAAAGTGGAAGAAGGAACTTTCATTTTCAGTCTGTAAAGAAAGAACCAAGGATGATGAAAAGTCACTCGAGGCCATTGAGATCGTATGATCCTTGCATCCTGTCACGATGGAGTCAAGTGTCATCTTTTCAAATTAGCTCATGGTGATCGGGAAATACGAAACTTCCGCAAGTATCAGTGCTGCTCCGGTGATGTGGACTTTCAGCCCCCCAAGTGGTGTTCTGTTCGGATGTTTTCAACAGATGAGAACCTCCTTATGCAACAAAATAAATTAAAATTCACTGAATTCTCGGTGAGATGCTGAATGCGCAGGAGATCAGTTTCATGTCGCATGACATCGCTCACAATTTGCGAAGTGACGTGGACAAAATTTTGTTGCCGTCGTTTCTTTGTCAACATTTTTGCACGGTGTTTGATTTCAAAGCTCGAAAACAAGCTGTCCAGGAACAAGCAACTCGTGCAGTGGTTTTCTGCAAGTGTCGGCAAGCAGCTGGAAGAACACGAGCGCTAGACATCCCTTGTGCGAAAGAGCGATGCCAGCAAACCTGGGTAGTTCACAAATTACGAGCAGTGCTACATGTTTGTTTGATCAATCAAATGAGCAAGGCAGAACTTTTGGTTTCGTTAAATTTACGCTTGACGAGGTCAAACATGCGTGGTGTGGGCAAAATATGTTCTTGTATGAAATATTGTTCTCAAGAAAATGAGCCTTCCCAGAAATGCTTTGTGTGCATGACGTTTGATTCATCACTTTTCCCGCAGGAAAACTTGTTTCCTTTGCAAAACATTAATCAACAGTTGACGTCTGTGTTAATATCGAAAGTAAAAACTTGACAAAAATTCTATGCAGAATGCAAATTGATATCATCTGTCTTCAGAAGCCGGGGTTATTGTTCGCTGAGTTGAGAACAAGATCAGTTTCTGAATGTTCTACAACAACTAAATTGTCAAGAAAACAGAACAAGACAAGACATTCTTTCCAGAGGTGCTCAGAACGTCGTTGTTTCGACACGTGTGCAAGGTCAACTTGTACGTGCAGTTCAGATCAGGATGAAAGTATCCATAGACAGAACGTTCTTCCACCTTCAAGCAAGAATCGGCAAATGGGGAACCGAAAGCACGCTGCATGTGCAATGTCCCTCCAATGCAAAAAAGAATTGAATTGAAGCTGAGATTTTTTTGTTGTTATCTTGGTGGTGGGGTTCATGGGGTGCTTGGTATGCAATGGTTGTCACACATGGGGCTTGGTACACGGAGGTGACACCGCACGACCACTGGGTGCCCTGCCCCAAAGGAACATCGCACAATGAAGCTGACCGACAGTAAACCTGCATACAATTGACCTGGATAGCTTCGGGTCTTCATGCTGATCATCAATCCGTTTGCTGGAAAGGGCTCGTTGTGGCCCTTGTGCATCAAACAACCTGGAGAGAGTCACAAGCAAGACTTCGGGGTGTGCGTGTCGCAACAGATCAATATATCGTCCTGTGGAAGCTTTGAATATCGAACTGAACCGAACTTGAACACAACTGCGCCACCAAGCCAACCGCAAAACACATTCATGAGATCCTTGATGAGCAGAAGCTCACCAAATTCCCAGTGCGCCTCATTTGAGAGAAATCTGGAGAGGCGCTCATCTTACCCCATCGTCGATTCCACTGGCAAACAGGGCATTAATGTCAGGTTGCTGTTCAGCACACTTCTCACCTACGGAGAGGAAGAGTCTTACACACAGGAGCGATGTTTGCAGAAGAAAGTTGCACAAAGTTGCTCCGCTCACGTTACAGCAGCCAGAAAGACAGAGCATGCATGATCCACAGCTCTTGTGATCCAGGAAAACACACGGCCTGACCCCCTTAATCCTTGAAACCAGGATTTTTTTTGCAATTCCTGATCATTTTTTTTTCAAGGATGTGACTTCCAAGGGCAATCCTCCTGACCTCAATGCTGGGTCTCCGGTAGGATCGTCGCCTTTGAGTTTGGGTGCAGCAGAGTGTGAACTCGAAACCCGATGAGAACGTTTTCTGCACTGTTCTGGCCATTCTTTGGGGAGAACCAAGTTTGTAAGCACCGTGTCAAGCAAATCCAAAGGAAGGAAACGCCCTGTTGTAAGTATTTTCAGGAACACAGACGCAGACGCTGCAGCTTTGATCTGAGATGTCAGCTCCTTTTGATTTGAAGTGAGATAAACGTGTCGTGGCTCCGCAACCCACGAGAATTCTTTCCCATATCGTACGAGCATTTGTCTCACCTTTACCTCGAGCAATTGCACCAAAAGAACTTGTTCTTTATGGCCTG
>JAAUXT010054784.1_pt1 | contig 42018 bp, 40 predicted proteins | sample 7278171 | NCBI WGS metagenome assembly JAAUXT01 (sample SAMN14350112, study PRJNA611818) | marine sediment metagenome | isolation source: surface marine sediment (1.8m) | place: French Polynesia: Moorea | collected 2018-08
GGAGAGTTTGATCCAACCTACGAGAGCCCTTCTCTCGGATGTACGGCCCGCACTGTACTGTGTGTGGCCATGAGGTACTCCCGTCAGGTAGAGGATTCATCCCGTCGAGGCAGATGCTCCTGCAGCATTCATAGGCTGGGCCGTTCCGCTCCTTGGTAAAGGAACGACCCAGTGCTGATATGCGTTTCCCACCATCGCCCCTTTTGTAATTCATGATGCTTTGACGCTCAGCATCAGAACTTGGACAGAAGTACGCCACTCAAAATTATCCTAGTCAAGGCACCCCAATTTGCAGGTTACACGGCCCCAGCATAAAACCTTCACAGTCCCACATTCACTCTTGCTTCCTGTGGAAGAGTTTTCCCGTGAAAAATAAGTACTCAGCTTTTTGTCGTCCCCCAAACGAGCAGTTTTTGTGTCTGGACGCACATGTTTGTCAAAACATTGTCTTTTTGAAAACATTGTATTTTTACGGCAAAGAAGGAAGGGTTCCTCAGTCCGGTGTTGGTCATTCACTCCGAAATCTGCTGGACTTGTGCTTGTGTCGCTGTCTGTTGAGCTGGAGCGAGACGGGTCCGCGACCAAACTTTTCATTCACAACTGGTGCCCAGCTGCTGATAGCAGCACGAATGCTATTTCCTTTAAATATACTCCTGCAGCTGTGCTTGGCATGGCAATAAACCGTCAATGGTCAAATAATGGACATCCTCTGAAGCAGGAGTCGGGAGTACCATTCGTCCAGGAGAAACAAGTCTGGGCCGCAAAATGTGGTTGTTTTGCAAAGATTCTTGAAGTTGTAATTTGTCCAGTATGGGCCTGTGTGCAAACGTTTTCAAACGTTTGTTGGACAAAAATGTCAGTTCTGCATTTCTACCATCTACACACAAACCCTGAACTTTCCTTCGGCTCGCGATTCATATCAAACTCCCTCGGACACTTCGAATCTATTTTCCGTCGTGTGCCCCTGCAATTTTGTTCACATCTAACTGAAGTCCGCTTTGAGCATTTGCTGGAGATGCTCTTCTGCTTGACTGTGAAGTTGTGACTATGAAGTACCAGACCCTTCAACATTCAAGCTGCGGACACACTTTTTGTACGAAGTCCCGAAAGTTGGCAAGAAGTGCGTACTGAGTGATGGACCAGAAAACTGGGGGGAAGGCCAAATTGCCCTTCTTTTTTACATCACACCCTGCCCTTCTTTTATTGGCTGGCACAGAAGGGAGAGGGTCAGGGGGTAAGGTGGGGGAGGGAGGTGTTGGATAAGGGTGGAGGAGGGGTGGAGGTGGAGGACGGGGATCATGACTGGTTTTGCACAGCAGGAAATTCCACCTGGGCAGTTGAGGCCAAACACACCATGTGCATCAATGTACCCTCGTTTGGCAACAATTGTTCATCATTTTCACAATAGGTCCCTGGGCCTCAAGGTTATTTGTTCGAGTCCCCCATTCAGGCCACTCATTCAGGTTGTTTTTACACAAAAATATGAAACTGCCTCTCCACAACTGAAAACAAAGGAGAACTTCCAAAACTCTTTTGATCTATTAAGTCTAGCAACAACCCTCTGACACTGGGAACATGATTTTTTTTTCTTTCTTTTTGAAATTATTTTGCCCAAAACCCCAAAGTCCTCACAATCACCACAGCTCTGGATTACAAGATCTGAACACAAAAAAAAGTCTCCGCACATACTTTGTCAACTGATCCAGATCAGCCACAAAACATTCCAAACAAGCACAGAAACGTCACATTCCAAAACCCTTTCTTTCAAGCAAATTTTCAAATTTGAACTTTGACTACTCACTTGTTTTGAAACCAAGAGCATTATCTGCAACCTGTTCCCTTTACAACACACACAGGTTACTGTTTCACACAAAAAAGCAATCCGAAGAGACCCGAAAATCACCACAATAAGTTCTTGTCTTTCAAAAAATACCTGAAACTCTCTTTCACATCACCACCAAACTGACTGTTTCAAGTGTTTTTGCTAATTTTTATTGCAAACAGTTAGGTTTTCCCACACAGCAGGAATTATGCAGCAGTGAGTGTCTTTTGAGACTCGATGAATCTGATGCCAAATAAAAGTTGCCATGAGTGTGCAGCCCAAGTAATTTCAACCAAACTGATCAGAGCCATGTGGGTACATGCGTGCACGACAGGAATTGCGCGTATTTCATGTGCGCCTGTGACAAAAGCTGTTGTCTGTGTGTCCGCAGCCTCAGTTACATTCACAGGAATTTCAAAAACTTTGGCACTGAGTTGGAATGCCCACGTGCACGAGTGCACAAAAAGAAATTATCTGTGTGTTGGATCGAATTTTGTGAATTGCGAGCACGGTAGGTTTTTGTGATACTCCTTGTGCTTGTTTTCATTTGCTTTCACAACCGTGCAAAAGATTCGTTCTGTGGAAGCAAGCAGAGTCGAGTCTGGTTTTGCAGAAGCAGCAGCTGGAAGAAACTCCAAAGCAGTCAGCCTCTTGTCTTCTTGTATTGTCCACATTCGGTTGACAAGGTCCCAGAGTAATTTCTATCAGTAAAGCAATTACATTGGCGGGCTTGTGCTCGGAATATTAATAGCAGCTTTAAGCCAACATTTTCCCTTGTCATCTGTTTTTGACATGCACAGGACGGTTTTAAGCGCTGAAAGTGTCGGTTGAACCCAGTTGCAACGTGAGGACGAATTATTCCGCGCGAGACACATCTGTTGTTGAAGCGGCCGAGGGTCACCTCTGCATAGCAATGTGCCCGACTGTCGTTTTGTGGGTTTGAGTAATGAAGTTATTTTCTTGTTGGGCACACCGTTAGCCAGGTTGCTTCAGACAAACAGGCCAGAAGAACATTCTGTCCACAAAAGGTTCTCGGGGCTAAAGCTTTGTTTCAAATCTTGAATGCCACAATTCTTTGAAAAGGCTGCCAGAGAGGGAAACGCAGTTGGGGGAAATTCAGAAGCGCAAGCGTTTGAATCTACCTTGCAACAACACAATTCCGTGATCCAGTCTTTCAGGACAGTTTGTTTCACAGGAGTTCATCTTGTTCTCTGTTTTTTCGAGTGTGCTACCTGTGACTAACTCCAAACACATTGTGTCGAGAAAAACAAGTTGCAGGGAAAGCAGAGCTTCACTTGAGTCTGATTCATGGACTGACGGAGGAACCTGTCAATGCTGACTTTCAAGGAGACAAATGTTCTCGTTGTCTGGGAGGAGCCAGCAATACAGTGATTGCATGTGCGCTTGAGCTTTATATTCCTGAAACTGTGTGGTTGGTAAGAGCCACGCAAGAGAAAAAAGCAACACAAAAAGACACCGAGAAAGATACATTTTTTTCCACACCGACGACCGTCCACGCTCCAGACCCACTTTTGAGATCCTCACAACAATTCGAGTCGCGAGAGCAAAATTATTAAGGTTTATTGCCATGAATTACCCGAGGATTGGAGATTCCTGGTGACAGCTTTATGATGTAATTTCTTCTCCACAACTCCTGCTGTCCCATTTTCAACTCGCTTGATTGTGCTCAGAGGAACGTTTGCAAGTTAGTCTGGGCAGATTCCGCTAATTTGAAGCCAATTTCTCCGCCTGAGATGGAGATCTTGGCGACGAAATATCGCGAAACAGGCTTCTCGGCAGATTCCTCCTGTTTTCCGACACGTGACGTGAAACCTTTCAACCCATTAGGTAAAGAGGAAAACTGCAAGCCAATCCGGCCCTCTGAAATATTAGATTTTTTCGTCTGAAGGAGCAAATCAATTCGTGGATTAGATGCATGTTACTCGTGTTTAAAAATCGGTCGATCTTCAAGGCGGTGAGTGGGAAGCCGCATTATTGGTGTTGACACAGCTCTCATGATCGGTTCTGCTTCGTCTTTATAAGCGACACTCCATCACCAGACTGTTTGTTGATCTGACAAATGTATGCATGTATAGCACATGTTCCTGGGACATGGCAAGTCTGCACCGGGCCTCTGTGCACACCTTTGGATCCCCCAGTGAAGTTGGAGCGTCGACAGCTGCATTACCAAAATGCTGGAACGAATCCAGCCGAAGCTCTGAGCGTTCTTTGTTGGTGCACGAGCGGTCAGCGAAGTGTGCGATCTTTTTCACGTTTGCATTTTGTTTCGTTTCGGGAATGCGTGCCAACTGCGAAATCTTACTTGAAGAAGACCACACTGTTCCTCACACAGCCTTTGGAAAGCAGCAGCTGTGGACTTGAAAGTATCCAAATCTATCCTGGCAACTAGCTCCTTCTCCCTGACACGACCCTGGTCACCATTTTGAGCGCTCGACAGCGACTTGCGCCTCGTCGGGAGGTTCGGGCGGCCCGGCTTCATTACGCTCCGCACAGGCCATGTCAACATAAAGAACGACTTGCGCCTTTGCAATCAAACATATCAACAGTTGCAGCCTCTGGGACTCCATATAAAGAGTAATTAAAGGCAAATAAAACAGAATTGGAAATTTATATCTGTCCATAAATCATGAATTTCTTTTCACCGACCGAGAAGGATTTCAGGTCCTTTCTGTGTGGTCGTACTGGGCTTGAAAAATCGTTTGAAATTGAATATTGTGGGTGTGGTATTTTCTGTGTGGTTGTGGGAGGTTGACGTGGTCAACTGAGTGGACTGCTCTTTGGAAGCTCGATCGCACAGTTCGAGTTAACGTTTGAGACTCTCCCTCGTCGCTCAGGATTCCTGCGGTCACACAGCAGACGAGTGAAACAAATCTTCTTCTCTTGCGTCAAATTCCTCGACGACGCACATGCTGCAAAACGCATAATGTTTTGGTTTTTGTCGTCAGACTTCTATTCCCTGTGTGCAAACCTGTGCAGATGTCTACCGCTATTTGCTCTTTGTGCTAAGTCCCTTTCGGTTGGAACACATACGAGGTATGTCCACATTTTAACATTTCCTGTCCGATAAATTTGGTTTCTCATGGAGCTCATGGTCCTCTTTTGAGCAGTGTGTCTGGTCATCAAATGTGAGTAAACTGGGCCACTGCCGATCACTCAGGTCACCAGGTGCGATCCTGAGGTCGATCCCAAAGTGTGTCACAGGCGTTTTGTCTGCGATTCAACGACATTGCTGTTAGTTCAGAGCTGTTTGATGATGTTTCTTGGAGGTTGGTTACTTTTTACTGTTTGTTGGAGTGTTTTAACCATGTGTGCCTTGACCACTAATGAGTCCCGAGTGGAGCAGCGCACCATTCTGAAGTTCCTGACCAAGAGTGGCCACACCCCAATCGAATGCTGGAGACGTTTGCATGCTGCCTTTGGGGATGACACCTTCTCTAAGAACACTGTGAGAACTTGGCACAAGCAGTTCCTGCAAGGGAGAACTCTGACCAAAGACCAGAAAAGGAGTGGATGCCCGCGCTCCACGCGCACTGCTCAAGCTGTGCAAGCCGTGACTGACCAGTTGGGTGAAGACAGAAGGAAAACAGTCCGACAGATGAGCAATGAGATGGGAATCAACAAGAGCACCCTCCACACCATCCTGAAAAAAGATCTGAATCTTTCCAAGGTTGCTCCGAAATTCGTACCGAAGCTGTTAACGGACGAGCAGAAATGATTCCGAATGCAGTTGTGCCGTCAGAATTTGGATAAACTGGATGAAGACAACAATTTCTTGAGCACAATCATTTCTGGTGACGAGTCATGGATGAGTGTGTACGAGGTCGAAACCAAACAGCAGTCCTGTGAGTGGGTCCGGAAAGGTGACACAGCTGCAAGACCGACCAAAGCCTTGAGACAGAGGTCAACCAAAAAAGCAATGTTGACAGTCTTTGTTGACCAAAGAGGAACTGTTTTAGCAGAATTCAAGGATCAAGGTGTGACTGTTGATGCAGAAAATTATTGTGATTTACTCAGAAGACTCAAGGAGAATGTGCAGCGCAAAAGGCCAGACTTGTGGGTGAGGAGACCAGACGGTTACAGGAAGTTCAACCTTCACCACGATAATGCTCCTCCCCACACAGCTGTGTTGACATTGGCTTTTATTGGTGAAAGTTCCATCGACATGGTGCCACACCCACCGTACTCGCCTGACTTAGCAGTCTGTGATTTCTTCATTTTCCCCAGGCTGAAGTCTGAGCTTCGTGGACATCGCTTCCAGAACATCAGAGACATGAAAACAGGTGTCCTGAGGACCCTCAGAGCCATTCCACAGAAGGACTTTGAAGCTGCCATCCATTCCCTTCCACTTCGCTGGATGAAGTGCATTACTGCAGGCGGTTCTTATTTCGAAGGCAGACATGTTGAGGTGGATCCAGATGACTTTGGGTTTGAGATCACTTGGGGGGAATCAGACTCTGACTCTGATTGACAGTCGACCGCCGCATGTGCCGCATGATTCTGGACTTTTTGCATGATTCAGAGTTCATTTGCAGTGTTCTGTGCAGTTCTTTGTACTTTTTATGCATGCTCTGTAGTTCATTTTTGAGTTGCAGTAAAGTTTGTTCCATCGCAAAACTCGTACATTCATTTATCGGACAGGAAATGTTAAAATTTGGACATACCTTGTACCATCGTACGAGTGGTGGTGCGGTATAAGCAAGGTGAGCCTGACGTCTCACTTCCCCCTCCCCTTCACCCCCGACCCCCTTTGCCCCCCTTTATCCTTCCCCCAAAGGCCAATACCCCCATGGCCAAGAAATTTTTCTCTCTCCTGTTTTTCTCTCTTTTTGCTCTCTATTTTTCCTTTCTTTCTTCCTTTCTCAACATTCAATGGTGACTTCGCACCCGCAGATACCTTGCGTACTGCTTCTTGTTTTCAACTGTTTGGTTTGGAAACAGAATGCGTGACAGGAAAAACGACGTCGCGTGTCAATGACAGATCTATGTGACAAAAACACAGGTCAAAATTTGTGTCAAGTGGCAGAAAGGTCCTTTGGGGTGACTGAAAAGCAAAACAAACGTGAAGAACTTGGAGCCAGCGAAAACCAGTTGGTGTCCCTTCGTTAATTTTGCATGAAATGTCAGAAGTTGCTCAAGGGATTTCTTCTGTCCACACTGTTCACAGCCAATGTACTTTATTCTCAACTGCTTCACCTTTCGCCCTGTTTTCTTGCGGGGCTGTATCCAGACAGTCATCTGTTTGTACAGATAATACGCTGAGCAACTAATCACACGAAAAAGGCATCACTGTTAATATTTTCCGTGCACAGCCACTATGAGCTGGGCATCCAATAAATTAGCTCGAGACTCGTACTCCCCGTTTGTGTTGTTTGACGCCCACTGAAGTGTTCGTCTGCGTTTGGCACGAGCCATAGTTTGAGTCAACATGGATCAACCTCACAAATGTCAATCTTTCTGTTCGTTTCACTGACGACAGGATTGTCACCCTGGTTCCCACGGAACCACACAAAGATTCGAGACCTTCGATCGAGAAAAGAGTTTTGTGATTGAGCAGGAACAATTTCACTGGGTGAGGACCATTTTTTCCAACAGTGAGGATGTTCATGTGCACAACAGCATTGTGGGATCGTCTGTTCTCCATTCTGATCAGACCTGCATGTGTACCGTCAGATGCTAAAAGCTTGCTTCTTTGGACACACCTATCAGATCAAAAGGATCGCAACAACATCCCCTATTCCGCGGAAAGGCTGATTGTCTGATCATGCAAATGATCAATCTGCTGCAGCGCGAAGGTGGCACTTCTGTGCCAATGAAGGGAAAAAGGAAACTTCACCAAAAAATAGTCTGCAAGTGGGTGTGACACTGGGTCAGTTCGTGAAGTTGTGGAGTTTCAACTTCGCAGGAAGATTGACGTTTCCTTTTGCGTCATTGGCCTTGGAAATTCATCCTGTTTCTAAGATCGTTCGGACGTTGTCTCTCCACATTGATGACTGTCCTCAAGCAGTTGGCACAGTGTTCCGAATTTCGTCTTTCGAGAGGACAAATCGTGTTCTGGCCTTGTCTCAAAGAACCAAACTCTGCCCCTTGTTGGACGGTGAATGGTTTTGAGTGTTTCAAGAAAACTGCTTGCCCAATTTTAAGAGGGTGACGCTTTCTTTTGGTCACTTTGAGCTCCTTGTTTTTGGTCATTTTTCAAGTTTAATTTTGCAGTCCCGTTCGGAGAGGCAGGTTTCTCACCATATCATGCTCGGCAGGCGAAACCCTTTTTGCAGAGAAAGAGTTCAAAACTTTTGAACTTGCTTCGGCAGAAGAGCGCGTGGTTCTTCGTGACCGGCGCACAACAATGCACACGACAAACAAAGGCAAAGCTATATGAATGCCAAAAGCAACAACTGAAAGCACTTCTTGCGCGTTCTTTGGTTCGCCTTCAAAACACGCAATTTCTGCAGCGGTTCCACTTGTGCAACTGAAATATTTCCCATCGTTTCGCTTGCAAGGTGTTTCACACGTCGGAAAAAGTCCACGAAAACGGTTAAACAAAATTGGAGGGCAGACTGCCTCACAACTGAATCCACCAGGAGTTCTGGATTCTTGCCTGCCGTTTTTAGCATCAGAGAAACTTTGGAGGCCCACAAGACAGGCATAAATTTTTGATAAGCAGTCTGTCTTCAAATGCATGTGCTTTTGTGCAGTTGAAATATTCATGCCGGCCTCCAAGGAAAAATTGTGAGGCAAGAAAGAAGTGTGAACAAATGCAGGCTTGCTTTTCGTCAGTCCCAACATGCGTGACACGACACGAACCACGCACCGCTTCTTGCTGGATGCACGAGAAAGGCAGTTTGAATCATTCCGGTGCAAAGCCTATTTCTCAAGGAAACGAACACTTTGCGCCCTCTGATCGAAGGAGGATCCTGTGCAGCAGCGGATGATCTTCCGTGGACTGCAAGTGATTTATTGAGTCAGAGTGTCAGTGGGTTTACTTTGTGATTTTCCTCTTTAACAATGTGATTTATTTGCGTCTCTTCTTTGGAGGGACCTAATGAAGTGGCCTGTGACGCAGCTTGATTTAGCACAGGTGCATCCAACAATGCAGGGGCTAAATGAGCGCCCATTGCCGAAGGCAGGGACGTCATGTGGAATAAAATTGTAAAAGGTTCAGCTATTTAATTTATGTCCCCTGGGAAGCCGAGGCAAGATGTCCGTGTGTGAAAGCAACTTGAGAAGCCGCTGTTCTGGACCTCATCCCAATGGAAGCATTCTCAAAAAGGAAGGGCAGTTGCAGAACGAATTTGGTTTCCCTTGATGTCTGACAAAATTGCGCACATCCGTTGACCAGCTCTTCACAAGCTGCAGGCAGCACAAGCGTGACCCGCTGCAGCCATGGAACGGTCGCTGCTCTGTTCGGTTGAAACCATTCCCGGACCCGGAGAAAGGCGCTGTCGCCGAGGATCTGTGTTCCTCGCGCCGGGCGCGGCATTGAGACAGATCGGCGAGTCAGGCGCGGATCAAGCGCAATAAAAGCAGCATCAACAGCTTCATTATTATTCACTACGCGACATATTTCAAAATGATTGCTTTTCACCCAGCAGACTGATTGACCATGGTTGAGGACTGCACAAAGGACTTGTAGAGGCAGCGCAATGATAGAAAACAAGTGAATGGGCTTTTTGTAGCCAAACATGCTGTGGTTGTCATTCGAGCCTTCAGAGGTCCATCAAGTGAGAACATTTCTGGGTTGTTTGACCGAAATGTTCAACATTGGTATCTGTATGCGCAGACAGGAACTCATGTTGTCGGCTCCAATGAGAGACATAGATCAAAGCATTCGACTGGAAGTCCACAACCCCCACCCACCCAAATGCCAAGTGTGGCCTGAAACAAGTAAATTGTGGTCCTCAAGTTTTGTTTTCCAATGCAATTCGCCCAGACAATAGGTCACACATTTCAAATCAAAGGCAGGCACATTTTGCACAGCTGACGAAAAAAAAGGCTTCAGCGTTTGTGTGTGCCGAGACAGCACGCGATAATGCGATAAGAACATTTCTTTTGAGAGTTGTCAGAACAAAACCGTCCTTTCAGATAGTCATGCGCAGTTTAAAGAGCAGCTGCATGAAAAACGGAAAGGACCGAAGTGTCTGCAACTGTTGAATCTTTCTCTTTGTCCCCTGTTGAACCATTCTGTGCACGGTATGGTAAATTTTGCCTTTGCTTCATGTGAGACTAGAGCGACAGGAGTGACACGCTGAAGCCTCGGAGTCTCCGACAGATGAGCGCGACAAAGACGTCCGTTCTGGGGCAGTCCTGATCAAATGCGTGTCACTTGCAGAGTTGGCCGCCGCCGCCGCCGCGGCTGCGTATTCAAGTCACAGCCCGCGCACTGTAATTGCTTCAGTGACAGAAACTGCCTGGGGACGTCGGATCTGGAAGAAGATGACAAAAGACACAAAGTCACATTTGAAACTGTTACAAAGAATCGCAAACGCAAAACCCGGTGCTCACCCAGAGACATGGATTGCAGATCTCACGGTTCTGCAGGTGATGTGAAACCTGAAATTGAAGTTTGTGTCATGACGAAGCACTGCAGCATTCGTGAAGTGTCGAAGCGGCTGCTGCTCACAATTAGCCTCGCCAGCGGCAGAGCGGAACCCGACATCACTCGGAAAGGTCAGAGGCAAAAGCTCTCGTTGGTGCGAGTGGAGAGCAGTTGGTCTCAAAGTTCTGTGGTCAACCTTTCACAAAATCTGGTCTCATTTGTTGTTGCTGCTACGGGCACAGCACCATCAGTGCAGGTTTAATGAAATCCCCATAACGTGCGGGCAGAGCGCAGGATTCCTAATCATTGGACTCGTTGCCAAAGCAATTTGTCAATAGTTTGGGCAATGAATTGATGCAGCCCGCCTGCAAAGCCAAATCAATGGCTTCTCCAACCTCAAGATCCCGTTTCTTGCCTCCAGGATGTTTGCTGCAGTGTCACAGCAAAGTGTTTCCTGGCAGGAAGAGTCCGGTTTCACACTTGCTTGTGTGTGAAATCGACAAAAACAGGACGGAAACTGTTTGTCAGAAAGATTTGAAACTGATGTCGACGTTTGGGAAGCATGCGCGTTTTCATTGATAAACTGCAACAATATCGGAGTTGCAGCGCAAAAATTCTCCTTGTTGATGAAATATCCGACAAAATTCTGTCTGCTTTTTGAAGGAATCAGACGTGAAAGTTGGGCTGTGGTTTTCACCAGACTTACTGGTATCCACGAAGGAAGTCACAGTCCTGGTCAGTTGAACGCAAACACACTGCGCGCGCTGCTTTTGCGCGCTGGCCCCACCCCGACGTCAGCACTGTGAGCTGAGCCCACAACTATAAGTCTGGGTCCAGCCACGCACGCACATACAGGCGCTGTGAAGCGGCCCTAAAACAGGTGAAAGCCGCACGACTCACTTTACATGCCGCTCCAACAATATTATTCGACTTGAGGGCGAGATATCAATCACGGGATGAAGCAACTGGTGGCATTGCGGATGCATTTATGCAAAGCCATAACCAGGATTAATGAAAGCAGAAACTGACAGGGATCGGAAGGTCTGCGTCCCTGTCAATACGACATAAATCGTGACGAGGAGCCGGGCCCGACCCTTGCCACTGAACTCAGATGCCTCTTGCATGACTTGACCGCATTTGGGCAAAACATTTTCCAAGATTTTACACAACGTTTCTGGCCAAAGTTGAACAGTACCCTCAGAATGTTCCGTCTCACCGCAGTACACCGTCGCTTCAGTCTGTTCAGCCGTCCGCAATAATCAGGTGAAGCTCAAGAAATTCCCATTCAATTATTACTTTCCTCTGCTCACCGGCACGTGTAGGTTTTGTTTCGAAATGTATTTGCCACTTTCGTCTCCGAGCGTCTGCGAGAACACACCCTGCCGAGGCAGGCACCTTGCGTGCATTCATCGAAAAACGTCTTTTCTGCAGATACCTGCCATTTCTTGTGGCAGAAAACCTCCAGTGCCTAATCCTAATATATTTACATTTACATCTCGTTTCGTTGATTTACGGTTTGTACCAGACGGTTTTGGCCCAAGGTTCGTTTCTGCCTCAAGTTTTATCCCGTGGATCGATAAAGTTGACGTGAAGAGAGGAGCGAAGTGTGAGTGGTGCTGTATGTGCGTCGGACATGCCTGCAGCCCACGACTTTCTGCGCAAGTTTTCAGAACCAATCATCAAGGGTTTTCAGGTTTGAAAGTAGGGAATGCATCAGAAAGTCGTTGATCAATTTGGATGCCGAGACGACAAACTTGAATTTCTTGCCTGAACACCCTGGTTCTGACTTTTAGCATGGACCACCAGAGTGTTTGCATCTGGTGCAAAGGCAGGCAGGAATACCAAACTGGCACGAATAGCACGAATAGTCGAGATGAACCTTGTCGTCAACATTTCACTTCGTTACCGTTGGTGTTGAACTTCTGCACTGATGAGATAGGATAACAAGTGTGGGAGCCGGTGCCAATCTTTGATCAGATGCCAAAGCAATTTGTATTTAGTGGCCTGATAAATGGCTGGTTCCTCCCCGAGAAGCTGGCGCGCGGCCCCTCCGAATCAGGGACCATCGATTGCAACGTCAATGCGAAGATCCTGGGGTCACCATCGCCTCTCGCCTTTGCTCCATATGCAACACCTCGGCCTGCCGAACCGCCGGGTGAAGGCTTGCACGCGGGGAGACTGACATTAAAGAGTGAGGGTTCTGTTCCAAACAAAATTCAATGTCGGAAAACAGTTGCTTGCAATTGGAAAAAAGTCTCCATGTCGAAGGGAGCAATACCCACAAAGCGGAAAGAACAGTTTGCAGTCGCGTCTGTCCAGAGCCTGGTGAAAAATAGCTCCATGGAGCTCGCGGTGATTTGAGAAACGACGCAAGCGACTAAAACACGGTGACCTGGGCACAGTGACGTTAACACAGTGAGGTAAACACAATGACCTAAACACAGTGACCCAAACACAGTAACCAAAATACAAATAAGCAGATGTATGTACAAGTTATCAATTTCTCAGAATGCACCCAAATTATCTGTATATTGAAACCTGTCACCTTATTGTACTTGAGCTTACCAAAATATTTGCTGAATGTCCATTTTGAACACTTTCCTGAAATCCCAAATTTGTACCAAAAATTTGACCCCACCTGAAAACCATGCAAAATTTTTTTGAAAATTGAAAATTGAATGCTATCCAAACACCCATACAACAGACAACATTTCATCCATAAACTTCTTTCAGTAAATATTTGTACTTTCTGAAATACAGACCAATTTGTACAAAGCATATCCTGAATTTTCTGCTCCTCCAACTTTGAACTTTTTGACCTGAAGAACCTGAAATTTTGAACTTTACCATTTTTGTCTTCGCACATTATCCTCAACCCAAATTGAACCAAAAAAAGCCCAAAAGATCCCAGATTGATCCTCATCTTAACTATGAATTTTTATAGGTGTCCTTTACTTTTGGTGGATGGTGCCTGTAGGTGATTTGTTTGGGTAGCCCTGTTCAAGTCGCTCAAAAATTGAGCTCCCTAAAACAGCGCAACCTCCACAAATCACCTGAAAACGAATACAGGAGGTTCGGTGCGAAATCGACTCTTCACGATTTGGCAGGCTTGTCTTGGTGTAAAATTCCCGAAGCCTGACGGTGATCAGACCCGCTGTTGCCATTTTCCTCGACTTTCCTTGGGGAGAGTAATCTGCTTCCAGTGTGGCGTATTTTCCTGTAACGTGTTGATATGCAATTTAGATATTCATGCAAGGGAGTCGTTATTTGCTGTCAGCGAGACAATGTGATGATTTGGAGGCATGTTTCGGGAAGAGTTCCCAGGCTCCTCTCGACTGTAATGACTTGAATTGGCTCTCAAGAAAAATATGATTATCCACTCTGGGCAAGTAACATCACTCAGGAAAAGTGGAGAGTATTTCTTGTGGGACCAGCTTTCTCGTTTAATTGCTTGGAACGTGCAGCTTATGAATGTAGAGTGGAGTGTTTCATGAAAGAACATAACGCAGTCCCCTTGACATGCAGAACTTGCGACCCAACGTGAGGAATTTGGACACGTGGTGTTTTTGGATCTTGCCAGCCACAGGAACTTTTCTTCTTGTCAGCTTGGGAACTTTCTGTGGTTTGTGCTGCTTGCTGCTTGTTGCTTCCTTCTTGCGAGCAAAAGAAGCATACGTAGTGCCCGGAGAACCCCACAAGAACCCAGCGATTCGAGGGGGAGGTTTCCTGAGCAGATGTCATGCATCACCTTGGAAAGTGCCAAAATTGTGTGATCGTCAAAGGCAGAGAGAGACAGGGAACAGATATGAGGAGTGATTTTCACTGATGTAATTACATTGTGATATCACACACATCAATCACGGGATAAGAAAGATTTCAGCCTGTGACGGCGAAGAAGCACTTAAGCCGGATTAGTACAAACACACGCTGTGGCGTCCTCCGGGAATCTGTGTCACTGATCCACACACTGTAATCAATGCTTTCTCAGACAAAAGACGGCGGCGAAGCTCCGTCCTCGGGGAGGCGCGGCTCCTGCGCTGCTGCATTGACGAGTGCACGATCCTCAAATGATCCTGCTCTCGTGCAGCCGACATCGGGGGTCATAAAAGAAGATTCTTACTTTCTTTTGGAGGTTAATGGACACGACGCACGGAAAAAGGGCAGCTGTGGGGTTGTTTCGAAAGCCATAATGTGAGTTGTCAGAGACGGTCGGGCTCAGACGAAAACCACCGACATTCGCGGAGTCGAAGACAAAATGTAATTTCCTGTTGGAGCTGTTGTTAGCCGGGCCAAATTATCTGCGTTGTCCTCCGTAAGGACTGTCGGACTGTCGTCATTGAATCCAGACATTCGGTCAGCCCCGCAACACCAACGCTTCATTCTTCTTCGGTGTGATCCTCCTTCACTAAGCTGCCACAGACGCAAAAAATGCATGAGAATTACAAGGCGGGAGCAGGGGATCCCGCAAAGTCGGCACAGCAAGCTGACCACAGACACATTTGCACCAAACTCACACTGGAGATTCGGGGTCTTTGTCAGAAAACGACCATTGCCTGGATAAGGCATTTTGGGTCCACGGAAAATGTTTTGCAAGCGTTCAGGGAGGACATTTGTGGAGATTTCTCGAGGATTTTATCACAAACTGTTTGCAATAGGCTTCTCTGTTTTGATTGATGGCTTTGGAGGATGGTAGGAGCTGTTGACAAAGATGTATTTCCTGTTGGCAATCTCATTGTAAGATTAGGAGGCTCAAGATTAGATGGAATAAAATCCCTTGCCAGCCATCAAGCTGCTACTTGTCTCAGCCTGGCCGTGCGAATTGTCATTTTCTCTAAAACCCAGAGCACCAGTTTCTATCGATTGATGCTGCAACAGGTTGAACTTTCGATGTTCTTCGGGAAAGGCCTTTTACTCTTTGGCATCGTAAGCAGATTTGTTGCTTTCTGTGTCAGAGGCTGACTTTTGCAGCATATCTTGCTGAAAGTCAAGTCGAGAATCTCCGTGCACACAGATGCCGCGGACAACTGCAAGTCGCTTGCAGACTGTTCCACTGACCCTTTGAGCAAAAAGAAAACACAGAGAATCAATGCTGTTTTCAAAAAGTACCAAATTTATGCGTGCTAGTTTCCCCTTGAACTCTGAGTGAAACCTCCGTGTTCGGAAGCGCCCAAGGAACTCACTTGCACTTGTACGTGTAATTAATTTGCACGTGCAGAGGAAATCAAGAGGAACTTTCGCCATTTTTTGCAGCAGATCAGGTTCTTGTACGTTAGCACACAAAACGTATTTGGACATTTTCAGTCGCGCTGCATGGCTGATGACCTGCGATGTCGGAGCGTGTGGGAAACCCGCTGAATATGTAATGCTCATGCCATCCAGGGAATTTTCGCTGCAGCAGAAGGTGCAGCTGTTGTGTTGGTGCAGGCTTCATTTGGGTCGAGTCAGTGTCGTAATGCGCCCTGGCTAATTAGTTGTGATGTTACATGACTTGCAAATGCAACTCTTTCGGGGAAAGACACATGCAAAAGCTGCCGCTTTCAATTTTAGCCAGCCCTTAATTGTGAATCTAATGCACATTAATGAGCACGTCGAGAGATCTGTGATGAGAACTGCCGCGTTGGAAGGAACAGGTCCAGATCGAACTTTGGGAGAGAAAATTTGCAACTGGGTATTGTGCGATGTTCCTTCATGCACCATGTGGTGGACAGAAGACTGAGCTTCTTCCATATGTGGCATCTCGGACTGGATATCCCAGACCCACATTGAACATTGCGGCTCATCACGTCCCCTCTGTTTCTGGGCTTATTTCTGCTCTGTCAACTCAATTGCGTGTCTGCCCGACCCAGTTGTACACATGAACTCAACATGTATGCGTGGCGTCTCAACTTGGATGTCCCATTCTCATGCTCCATCATATCCTGTCCCATCCCGTCCCACAAAACCAAAGATCTGGAGTCTCACCTTTGCTGTTTGATCTTGGTGACATTTGGAATTATTTTGAACAGAAGAACTTCATGGTGCCATATCCCACTGCTTGGGAAGAATTCTGTTTCCTATTCAAACATTGTATTTGTTCATTTCCTTGCTGCAAATTGAGACAGAGCTTCAATGCATTGGAACTGTCACAGAGAGCAGAATCAACCCTCACTCTGTTGCCAGGAAAGAATGTTGTTTGTTGCTGAGGAAATATCTTTTCACAGCCTGACAATGCACCTGACATTGCATCACCCACCAAATGTTCAAATCCAACTCCCAATGCAACGTTTGGTCAGTCAGTGTCTTTTGGATGGCATAATTTCAACTGTTGGACCCCATTGCAAAGCAAGAATGCCAATGCTGGGGAAAAACATCGAGCCTTGATTTTGCATTTGGAATTAGCGTAGAATGCCAGTGCACCGGCGAGTTGCAAGGGAGGAATGCTGTCACAATGGAATATTTTTGTTGATATCTCAGGTGTGAAAGGAGAGTGTTTCACTTTTGTTTGAACAGGTGCTGTCTTGGACCATAGAATCCTTACTTCAGGCTGGTTGCTTGGGAGCAATGCTTTTGACTGGGTAACATTCTCTTGTTGGGATCTCAGCTCCAAATTGAAGCAGGGCTTTGATTGTTTTTGTGCTGGATTTGTTTCATACCCCTTTCTCAACATACACCACTGGTTGTTGCACAGACAACCCACATTGCACCCACATGCATGTGCAGTTGCGCGAAGCCCTCCTTGTTATTTACAGTTTTAATTTCTCCACCCCACATATTTTTGTCTCCAATGGCAGAGGGGTGGGGGTAAAATTATCAGACATTTTCTGAGACACCCAAGAGATTTTCTTGTGTCTGCGTGGCCTGTGTGGGCAACGTATACGTGTGTTGGTTGGTTAGGATTGTGTGAGTGAATGCAAGCTCAAAGAGCAAAGTTTCAGTCAACACCCCCCCCCCCAATAGTCAGCAGGCATCAGTCAACCACTCACCCCTCACCACTTCAGGGGGCTGTCTGGTGTGTAAAAATTCTCTTCCTTGGACTTTAGCTCTCACAAGCGTTCGGAGCACTGGATGAATGTGAACATGAATCCCAGGCTGAGGCAGACAGGTTGACCTCCTTTATGCGCACGTATTTGTTCAGTTGTGTTCATGGTGCTGTGCATGATGACAAGAACCAAACTCAGGTGACGTGAATCAGTTGGTGTCGTGTTTCAGAAAAGCACGAAAACTCCACTTGCTGGACAGCTTGAAGCAAGTTGGAATTTCTGGAAGTTGCCTGAATTGACTTCCTTGTCTTGGAGCTGGCCAGCGCGTCTGCAACTGAAATTCAATTTCAGCAGGCACGCAGTGACAGACCACCAGGTGGTCTGAGGGAAAAGGCAACCACAACGAATTGCGAATCACAGAAGCAGGCGGAGGTTTTAGGTTGTTCTCCTTCGATTCAGGCGACGGCGAAGATTTGTGGACAGTGTTGAGTTTGCTCAGATCGTACCGAGTCGAGCGAAAGGAGATGGATCTCAAAATGTTTCTGATTCTCAGTCTGAGTTCAGTTCTGGGCGTGACCTTCAGGTGTAATCTGGCTCTACGAGTGCAACCTTCAGGTTTCAGGAGTGACCTCGGCTTTTTGGGTGTTACCATTTGGATGTGACCTTGGCCACACCTGGGAGACAGGGTCACACCCAAACCCAAAGAGCTCGGGTCGCACACGAATTGAACTCAGATTGAGAAAAAGAAACAAACGTGATACAGAGTGAAAGTTTTCACGAGCGTACGGGAAAGGAGACTTTGCAATTTGTTCTTTATGCAAAATAAAGACAAGAAGAGGTGCACAAACGGACTTCTTCTGTAAAGATTTGTTTCCTGCGAAGAAAACCTCATCCCTGAAGTGTCTACTTTCACATTCTGCGTCGACTCGGCGAGTCTGTAAGTGACAGGATCTCTGCTGCCTGGAGGCCATGTCTCCCTCCAACAGAATCAAGCAAAGCTTTGAAAACATCAGGAGCGCACTTTCCACGTTTGTCTGTGTGCATGTTTTTGCTTGCCATCTAATGTGTGTGTGTGTGTGTGTGTGTGTGTGTGTGTGTGTGTGTGAGCGTGTGTTTGTTGGTGCATTGTGCACAGGTGGGTGAAATGCAGAGAAACAGCTGCAGACAGGAAGCTGTGAAAACGCTGTTTGAAGCTTGTTGATGGGCCAATTGATCTCTGGGTTGAATCGGGCAATCATTCAGGTCAGTCGGTCGTCAATGTGTGGGCCTTGATTTGATGGCATGTCACACATGCTGTGAGGTCTGCTTGATGCAGGGATATGAGTTGAGACATTTGACATCAATCACCATCTGGGCTCATCACGGGACACGCATCGCTCGAGTGGCTTTGCTCCGCATATTGCCCGGACAGTGAGCGAAGGAAGCGAGGCAGGTTCGTGGCATAACCTCCCATCACGACTTCTCCATAACTTCTCGGCAGATCCGGTCGATTGTCCCCCAGGGAAGGGAGGGGCGGTGGAGGATGCAGGCCTGACACTCAATCAGTCCCCATCATACGATATGTGTAGCAGATCAGCAATGACTCATTAAGCTGATGACAATCAAGCATACACTTTGAGGCTAATTCTGGCATCCTTTGAAAGCAGATGCACGAGACGAAATAATGGACTCGTATTTAGGCGAGTGGCGGTCCTGGTGTAATTGCTTGGGGATCTTCGGAGAGTAACCGGCATCGGAGGGAAAGGCTTGATAGACATTGCCTGCATGGATCAACATTCTGCTCGACTCTCTATTTGTATTCATAACAAGACGGCAATTTCACTGTCATTACCATTGCAATGCACCCGTTTCGTGAGCCTCTGATTAACCCTTCAAATACATTCATTAGGCCTGCACACAGCTCGCAGATGTTTTATCGCTTGCTTTTCACTCTTTTGTGGAATGCCATTTAGGCGAACACAGGGCCTGATGTCCTGTTTTTTGCAACTGTCATTGACCAAAGGGAGAATCGTCCCCAAAGCTTGTTGTCCCCAGGCTGTCCAAGTCGGCGAATCCCAGCGGCGCACGGGCCGGCGGAATTGTTCAACTGGTCACACTTTCATCTGATGCTCTGGAAAGAAGGTTCATGAGAAAAACATCTTCCCCAAACGAACGGTTTTGCAAGCATTGTGAAAGCATTGACCAGAATATGTGGTGTTGTCTTGTCTATACTGTACACTCGTGAAGGGAGTCGAGAGTCTGGCAGGTTGGGGATTTTGGTTTTTTTCTTCTCCTGCATGTGGACTGTGTTCGTGTGGAACAAACAACATCATTGTATGGTTGTGGAACTGAACCTCGTACGCACATTCTCTCAAAAACCTGAAACTACGTTTGACTGTCAGCGCGTCTCTTCAAACTTTCCAGCGGGAAACCAGAGATGAAATGTGTCATCAAGAGACGGAAAGGAACCAATGGGAGGAAGGGAATCTCATTCATACTAATTACTGGGAAGTGAACAGCTCTACAGCACGTCCAGGTTGAGTCGTCGCTGCGCGGCGGTGCGGTCTCGTGCGGTGCGGGTCGCTCCGAGACAGAATCGGCTTCAGGAGACGCGACGGAGACGCGGCCGGAGCGCAGCCGAGCAGCGCTTCCGGAGTCCCGCGCAACGGAGACACGTGCGCGCGGGACAAGTCGACACGCCGCTTCAGCAGGAGCTTTTGCGATTTCCACTCACAGCCTTTGCAGGCTGCACACATTTTGCGAAAGATGCAAGCCAATTTAAGAGTGGCTGAAAACTTTACCAGTGGGCATATTGCCAGCAGTTTTCTTTCCTTGTGCAGCTGCTGAAGGGACAAGCAACATGCGGTATAAGATATTCAGCAGTGTGACCAGAGAAGAAAGGAACGGATAGGGCGCTGTGTGCAGCTTCTTGAAGCAGGCAGCTTTATATTTGATGAAACAGGAGGGGTCAGGTGCATTGTCAAGAACATATTCGAGCCTTTCGGATGAAAATCCATTCTCCAGAGAGCGACAATAAGTGGAGCTTTGTTCTGGACACAGCCGGGTGCGGCGCGTCTGAGAATGATTGCTTCGGCTGCTCGGTGGAAACAAAAAAAGGCGATGCTGCCTGATGATTTATTACTGGATGTGTGATTGATTGGGAAACCTTATGATACTGACTGCGGCCCTGTGGACAATAAACAGGAGAAGGGAGCTCGAGGAAATTGCTGGGGCTTCATGTTACTGTCGACTGTGGAACAAATATGTCAGGAGGCTGCTAACTTTGCTCTCAGCGCCAGAATCCCTCCTGTCGACCCGTGTCTCTCGCTGACATGACCGCTGGCCATTCAGCTTTAGGAGCAGTGGGGAGAAATAAAAAAGCGAGGAACTGCTGTGGAAAGAACCATCAAGAGGGCCGGTCGGTGGCAGCGGCTGCTGACCCAGCAGCAGGCCCGGCGGAGGATGCACGCAACAAGCTGCTGTCGCGTGCAGTGCGCTCGCCTGCTCTCTGGAGCCAGGAGGAGGCAGGACGACGACGGCAATGCTACAGTGACGAGGTGATCTGAAAGCTGTCAACATTTGCCACTTGAGCCGCTCTCAGCCTCCGTGCAACAGATGGTTGATATTTCTTCTCGTCGCTGCCATTGAGCAACAAGTGAGTGGAAAAAAGAAGCGGGACTTGAGTGGTGGCGGTGGTGGAGAGAGGATGGGTGGGCGGGCGCGACGCAGCTTCTCCCGGCAACAGCTTCGTATGGCAAAGGTAAGGCAATCTGTGTGTTTTATCCCAGTTAAATAATCCCTTACTCTATTTACTCGTCCTGTCGTAAAACGTCTGGCTGTACAATTTCTGCGCGGGCCACTTCTGGCCTTATCTTTGATCTGCTACAAGGCAGAGATGTGCTTCAGCGTGGAGCGCTGCAAACTGAGCTGCCGCCGCAATATGGATCCGATGTGTACACGCAATATTTCCCATATGTGGTGTGGATATAATTCATGTGCCCAAACACAAGGACTGGCACTTTGTGTTGGAGGTGAAGTGGTAAATGACCATTGGTGTGTCTGTCCATATTTAGCTCGCAGTGCAGTCAGTTGTTCCGATCAGAACAAGAGCTGTTTTAAATTTGCACGAAGACATTAGCATCTCTATTTCTGTCCAGAGTCGTGTGTCTTAAATTACGCGGTGAACCTGTGCATGATTTCACTTCGTGATAGTTTGGACAAATATATTCTCATTTTGTAACAAATGCACAGCAGGACGTTCTGCACCCAGCAGTGAATCCAGAAGTCAGTCCATTCTTCTCTCAGTGCGCACCTGTTGTCGTGTTATGCTGCATGTAAAAGGAAATGAGATTTTCCCGCTGCAGTAGCTATTAGTATCCTTTGAAAACCAAGTCCGTATGTAGATATCCTGTGTGAGATGCGTTGGACGGGCTCGTAATTGTGTTGTACGAGTAATTGCGTCGAGTGACGTGCAGCACACCTCCTGCGGGATTCTGCCGTTGTGGCTCGATATTGTTCCTGCAATGCTCCAGACCACAAATAACTGTCCTTTCATGTGTCTTGTCACCTGTGATTAATTGTTGTGCAAATGTAGCCGTCGCGAGTTACACTCGGACTCTGCACCTTGCTTCCGCTTTTGAGTGCGCAGCGCGTGTATTTTTCACACAATGAGCTTTTCTCGGATTCTGCATCCTTTGTACAAGCCAGTCTGGTCGGATGCCATCGACAATGGAAACAACATATGTTGGTGTCATTGCGTTAATCTAAATAAGCCAAGAGATTGCAAGTGTTGGCAGCTCCTAAATAAATGAAGCAATGGTTTCGGAGAAAGGAGATTACGCCGGTCTGGGTGGAGTAAGCAAGCAAGTGGAAGTGTTGCTGATTCCTATGCATTAGATGACAGCTGAGAAGACTGCTCTTTTCTATTGCTTCTACGAGGAGGAACATTCATTCATTATTGAAGGGCAAATTGTCCGTTAAACTGAGTTGATTACGCGTATTCTTGGGTAAATAATATACCATAAGGATGTTATTGCTTGAGAATACACGTAGTCAACATAGTTAGTTCGCCACCACCAACACGACGGAAGAAAAATGAATGCAAATGAACGGAGAAGCTGGCGGAGAGGGACACGCACAATACATCACTTAATGCGTTTATGTCGAGTGCAGGGGGTTTGAATAAAACAGGAGCTGCATTAGGACTGCATACAGATTGCTTCCACGCTGGGGAGTCGGACTCGCTTGCAGCCTGAAGCTGGTGAGAGGAGAAGAGTAGCCATAAGAGAGGAAGCACTGAGGCAAGGCAGCGGCACATTTTCACCCAGTAAATAATGCATACAACGCACTGGACAGACGTAAAAGGGCGCGCGGAGACTGGAAACAATTGCTTACTGGGGCTATCCGTGTTTGGCGGTCAGCCCCGGGAAGCCACTTTCAACGAAGTCGAGGCCAGACCCTTGTGTCAGCTCGTAGCCCTGCAATTACTACAGTGCTAATCACCTGTAATGATTGGCCGTGGCATCCACGCCTCTCCTTTTCCGTGATCTGTGTACAGACTGCGGCCACTTTCTTGCGGATACATTAGAGGGCCGTCACCTGGGCAATTCGGCAGAACGGAGGTTAACAAGGGTTGCTCAGTGTGCAGGGCCGGCACGGGCCCACTCTCCTGTCTCCTGCATGCAAACCATGTCCCCAGCAACCCGCCGCTCAACAGCAGCTCTCCTTTTCTTCTTTTGCTTCCTGGAATCCATTATTCTCTCCCTTAACACTGGCTTTAATTGTTTGTCATGGAGGAAAGTCAGGCGGGCAGGAAGCCCGTCGCAGCCCAACCTTTAAACCTTCTCTTGGCTTTTGTTGGACCTTCCTTATGTTTGGCCAGATTTTGGAAGCAGTTGCCGCCCTAACATTACTGTTGTGGGTTCAAATTCACTGTTGTCGCCTTCACGTTATGGTGGATCACAGTCTGGAATTTTTGTGTCTTTGCTTTATGTTGTAATTTGCTCGAGAACAGCTTCCTGTTGGGAAGGAACTGTGCAAGTCGTGAACCCAAGTTTTGGATTTTTAGGATCTCAATGATTTCAGCATATTTTTCATTGGGTTGCTCTCCCTTCCGCGCCAGACCGTCACTTCCTGCAGACAACGAGAGCAAACGAGGGACCCTGTGGCTCCGGACACCCCGACATCAGCATGTTGCAGACCGATAGAGAAGCAGCATGCGCATGCAAACAGTGCAGTGAGACGATGACGATGACGCCTGCAACCAACCGATGACTCAGATTGTGAGAATCTTCGTGGCTTGCCTCTCAGGGGAAATCTCAATAATCCCTCTATAAAACAGCTTTTCCGACCTTTCTGCAATCTTTGACTCGTCGTCTCTCAATGTCTGCTGTCTGCTGTTGTCGTCTTTTGCCGACTGTCGTATCTTTGGCAGGACTCTTGGTGCTGACAGCCTCCCAGAAGGAATTGGCTGATACGAGGGAGATCCGAAAAATCCGGTTTGTCCCTTTGTCATTTCAAAACAGTTGAGCAAAATTAAACAAAAACAAGTCTGCAAGTACTTTGCATCATGATCTTCACACCTAGAACAAACATCTTGATCAAAAGACAATTGAAATCATCAAATTTGTAGTCTAAAAAGTCCTTCTATTCTACAGTTAGCTACATGTATTGATGTTGTACAGCAGTTAACCTCAATGCAGAAAAGACAAGGCAAATTTAATAGCTAAAAGGACAATTGATGCTAATTTAAATGCTTAATTGCTGAGTTTTCAGAAACCATTTAATTTTGATAAATGATTGAAATGATTTTTTGTGCCTTTTCTTTCTGATGGTAAGGGCAAATGGGAGTCAAAACCTGAGGAATATACTCAAAATTGGTGACGAACCGGACTTTGTGGATCTCCCTCGTATCGTGCAATGATCGCACAAATGCACGCGAACGATAAAGGGATCTCGAAGTGATTGTGACAAAAACGATTTGATAACCAAAGCAACGAGTTTGTGTGACAAAACAGTTTTTGACAGATTTGAACAATGTATTTTTTGCAACCTTTGGTCCTGGGACTACAGTCTACTTCCTCTTGTAATTCAAAGAAATTTCAGTGGACCTAAATTCTGAAAACCCATCGCACTTTGTCTCCTCTCATGGGGTCAGATCATGCAGGCATACACCTGAGAAAATGGTCAGATGCAAGTTTCAGAGGGCAGGATAGCTGGGCAAAGACGAATCTGAGTAGCAGGACCAAGAGTACGACAAAAAAATAGTCTTGTCGAGAAATGCAAAATGTGAAGGGTTCGGTGAACAAATGGAATCAAGTGTGAGCACAACAATGTCAAACACGAGTCACGACCCAGAAACCACAGACAGAAAATAATCACCACTTTCAACGTTGGCCCCGACCAAATTGTATCTATTTTCTCAATGAAAAACTGATCAAAAGCCCCTTGTGTGGCCACACACCAAAAAAACACAGTGAATGTTTTGCCAGCTAAATTTGAACAATTTTATTGACAGTTGTTGCTTCAACGTTTGAACTTGGACACAAAACTTGGACAAAACAGGCCTTACGCCCTCACGGTGATTTCATCGTGTTCCGGTTGCTCTCTCCCGCCCGCCTCTGCTTTCTCTTTTTCACACAAAGTCTTTGTTGACCTGCCAAGTCCACCTACAAATTTTTTGCCCCAAAACAAAAACCACAAATGACCACAGCTCCACATTTCCTCAGTAATCCTATACGAACATAACACTTGAAACATAATCTCCCCTTTCCTTTGTAATAAATATCCAATGAGCCATACAAACAAGTGCAAAAAGGTATTTTGCAAGTGCTAATTTTCGTCAAATTTCAGGTTTGAGTTTGACCCCCACACCCTGCCCCAAATAAGCAACACAACTACCTTGAGCATTGTTCACAACCAACTCCCTTTACAATCCACATGTCTTTTTCCGCACCAAATAGTTGTGGATGAAAAGGCTGGGACACTTTTTCTACCCTCCCCCACCATCAAACTTCCAAATTTCAGCTTCCTAAAAACAGTGGAAAATTTTCATCATGTGAACTAACTTCCAACTTCACATGAAAGTCCCTCCAAAATGATGAAATCATCAACACACGCCGTTTTAAAAAGAACTTTTGCTTGCTTCCACAACATTTGAATCCACTTGTGTGTGTGTGTGTGTGTGTGTGTGTGTATGTGTGTGTATGTGTGTGTATGTTGTGTTGTGTTGTGTGTGTTTGTGTAAAACAGTGTGCAAACTAGATTCAGGAAACAGGCAGAATGTAATGTGTGGCTTGAGGTGGCACAAGAAAAATATGACAAGTGTAAGGGGAGACTGAAGCTGTGAGGTAGTGTCGGGCAGCGATTCACCTGGAGCCAACATTGGCTGCCTGGTTCGCTGGACGTCGCCCTCAACATCTGCAGAACTGATTCGGAAAGCAAAATGAACAATAATGGACGGCGGAACAAGCTATCGTTGGTTTTGGTCTCAAGTGTCTTGTCATAGTGCTGTGTGTGTTTTCTGTGACGTATTGTAAACGATAACCTGTTCGTTGTCTATTTTCTGCATTGCTCGTAAGATGCATAAAAATGACAAAACAAGAATGAACCACAGGTCCATGCCACGAGAAAACCAGCCCAGACATCCTTGTCAAGAAAATTGTGAACCAAAGGAAAATTGTTTCTCTGTTTCAGTGACGGAGGGAAAACCAGTTTGTTCGTCCGAAGTGTCAACTTGTGTCTCCAGCGCTGCCGCCTCCTTTGGTTCGGGTGGTGAGCAAAGTGCCATGGGAACACCAAAGCCTGCTTTGTGCTGTTGATCTGATTGCCGTCAACTATTCTTTTTTTGAATGATTTTCATCCTCACATCACCAACTCACTCACTCAGAAAACAGAGAATAAATTTACTGTACAGAAGTGGCTTTTGTGATGGTTCAATGCTGTATGTTTTTTTATAATGGAACAAAGAATCTTTTCTTTCACTCGTTGGCCAGTCGTCAAATAAATTTACAAAAACAAGCAAGAACACGCGTCACTTCTGCATGAGCCGATTGCCAAAAAACGTCCAAATCCGTCAACAACCGTCCATTTGCAGACAAGAGACCTTGTGTGTGTGCAAGAGAGAGAGACAAAGAGAAAGAGAGACAGAGAGGAGACAGAGAGACGGGGGGCTTTCTGCGATTTTCAATTTTCCACGTCCAAATTCCTTATTCTTGAAAAGTTTCTCTCTGTACACGAGTACTTGTGTGTGCGTGTGTGTGAAGTGTGGTTGACTGTTTCTCTCGTTTTTGCTGTACAAGAATCACATCCAAGATGACCACCTCCCGAGACGTGTTTGCGAACTGATTGTGTTCTTGTTCACCGTTGACATGACACTGCAGGGCGTGCCCATTGTCTTTCGGGTGAGTGTTTGTGGCCTGATCATTCATAAGACGAATCACAGAACGTTTGAACCAGTCGGAAGTGAACAGCCACCTGTGTGAATCAGAAGGACAATTTTGAATATCTTTTGTACGCGCTGACCCGCTTGTCTTGCAGTCTGGATTTCGCGAAACCAGAATTTTCACACTGTAAAATAGTTCCTGTGAAATCACCCAATGACTTTTCGAGACCTTTGGTCAAGAAAAGAGTTGTGTGATTGAACATGAACTCTTTTTGTGAGGTGTGAGAACCCATTTCTACCACGATGCGAGTACATGCGACTGGTTTTGTGATCGCAGAGTTGAAGAATTATACTGCTAAACCTTGTCGGTTTCTGTTTAAAACGGTTTATTTTGAGTGATGTCGTCTTTTCGTCCAATAAACCATTTTAAAGAAACCCAGTTGATGTGTGTCGTGTGTTGCGGCAGCCCATGGCTGAGGGTACTGGTGCAATCCGGAGCAATTTAGCCCGCCTGGAGCTTGCCCTGTTCAGGCTCTTGGACAACCCATGGGAATCAAAATTGGCCCCACTGTGAGGAATTTACTCTCGGGTGGGGCTTTTTGCCAAGCAAATGCATCAGGGGGAATTCAGAAGAGGTTCGCGGCAGGAGCCTGCCACAAGGAAGGCAAGTCGTCCAAGGAACACACAAACAACAAACACTCCCAACCAAAGGGGGAATGGCTGCGTCGTCTTGGTTATTTCGGTTCACATTTCGTGCAAGGTGTGTTTTTTCCTTGTATACATCGTGACAGGTAGCATCCAACTGCAAAAACAAATACCACCTTCAATCGGGTGACTTCTGGCGAGGTCTGTTCTGCAACGCAACGTTCACACGGTGATTGCAGTGTTCAAGACCGCGGAAACAAAAAGGCAATTCACGGACGACAAAATATCTTCATCTGCGCTGTCCAGCTGTGCTTTGAACCCCAAGGCGTCGTTTGTGGTGAAGAGCGAGCGGTGAATTCTGCGGCTTCTCCCGCGTCTGCGTGGCCTCCAGAGAAGAGCCACGAACGACCTGTGCTGCTGATTTGGGTAACTGAATGTATTGATTTCATGCAAAACATCTCGCCTTGCTGGTTCGCTCTTGAGGTGATACGCTTGCAGAGACAGAGAGACCGATTCCACAATTTGCATTGTGTGCTCGACCCTGACCATGCTGTAGCTGTACAAAATCGGGCGGGTTGGATCACACGCACATGCACACGCACGTTTTTGTGCAGGGGACGAATTGTGTGCTTGAAAAACAAACTTTGTCGGCAACACTTGCGAAGCGGCTGTGTGCAGACCTCGGGACAAAATTGCACGTTCAACAACTATTTACTATTGACCTTTATGCCTCGTCCAAAGGACTGACTGTACAGGTGATCTTTGAAGTTTCTTGGAACGGTGGCGCTCCTCAAGTGTGGAGATCAGGGAAATTCGAAAGAGATCCTTTGCTGCACCTGTACGCACGGAACTTTGGTGTCTCTGCAGTCAACAATGTGCGATTTTTGGAGAGTTGAAGACCAGTGCGGCATGTTGCCTCCTGTTCATGGGCAGGTGTCCGCTTTCGCACAGTGGCTGCAGACATATTCTGAAAGAAATTACCAATTGGAATTTGCAAAGTTGAATCACTTCATTTTCCTAGAAATAATTTTGTTTGCCTGACTACGAAAAGGAAACACCACAAATAGACACCCACTCTCAAACACTCACACACAGACCACGAACCCGGAACAACAAAGCTGTCGGGCAAGAAGGCAGAACACAGTGTTGGCTTGTTCTGACGCAGCGTCTGCTGTATTGCTTGTAATTGAAGAGAAGCATTAGAAGTTGATGAAGTGTTCACCTGGGGAAGTATTAATGCACCTACGATAGGTACTAATTGGCATCACGTCCCGAGCTTTTCCCCGTGAAAATGCTTCCTCCTTGTCTGTCACTGCTGGAGAAATCTGTGCCAATTTATACATGTGCTGCCACGCGAGCGGATTCACACAAATTTGCGAAATCAAATGAAATTTGAGAAAACGCCGCTGCTGTCTCGGCGGCGGCTGCATTAAAATTTCATCTGATGATGTCGTCGCCGAGTCGAATGTATCACAAAATATTTTTACTTCTGAATGTCGGACAAAGTTGACAGACAAGTTCGCGTTTCACGTGGCTATCGTTCATTACAAGAGGCAGGTGTGTGTGTGTGTGGGGGGGGGGGGGCTCCCGCCGAGAGGTGGGGCAAAGTCAAACAGTGGACATTTGTGTTAGTGAATTCGATTCATCCAATGAATGCTCACAACTTCGCCGAGAAATCTTGGCAAGACGTGATAAAAAGACGAAAAAGCCGAAAAAAGGTCAACTGCCGAAAAAGACATCTTCACCTCATGAAGAACAGCGATGCTGCTGTGAAGAATGTTTTGCACACTCGACCCCCTTGTTTTTTTCGGACTTGTTTTTTCGAACTTGGGGAGTTGAGGGCAATTTCCTCACTTTATTTTCTTTGAGTTGACACACATTGACGTCTCTCGTTTTCAGTTACAGCTGTATGAATAAAGAAGGATCGCGCGCTGTGCTCCCTGGTGGTGCTTGTGCAAGGTCATTTCACTAGAGTTTGGGAAAACAGAAATGTCCACTTTGGAAATGTCTGAGAAATGTGGTCTTCTCTGCATGGTCGGTTTACGCACCAGCAAACCAGAATAGAGCAGTGAGGAAGGGTGGAAGAGTTCAGTGGTGTGGCAGGGGTCACAACGCCATTCCTTGTCCCTACTCATAATTTAGAACCAAGTGACAGACATCTCAATCTTATGTCGACTGCATTGACTTTGTCTTCAGCAACAACCCCGTGTTTGTCCCCAACTCAAAGGTTTTGGAACCAAAGAGGCTGGTGTCGCAGGAACCAAGATTGAAAACAAAAAGACAAAAATATCAAAATCCATTATGTCACAACGTGTACAATATTGGCTTTGTTTGCTTTGTTCTTCCACATGGATTCATCAGGACAAGTGGTGACACACGGGAGGACTTCACACCTGCAGAGCCCTCAGCGCTGCTTCTGTGTCCTGTGGCGAAAAAACTTGCAGTCCATTGAACACATTCACTTTCTCCACAGAGCAAGAACCTGACGGTCCAGGTTCTGACCATTTCAGCACTCCAGATGTTGCTTTCCTGGTGAGCGGAGCGCGTCAGACCCTTTTCTGCTTTTCCCAGGTCCAACTTCGCTCAGTTGGGTATTTTCGCGCACTCGGCCTGCAGCCTCCGACCTGGCACTTTTTCAGCCAATTTTTGCAGCGGACATCCGCGTGCTTCCAGCAATTCACATAATTCTACCTTCACTGCACGAAGTAGAGTCGTCTTCACGTGGTTAATTATTGCTCCATTTTATTTTTGGCTTCCCGTCGCCTTAAGAGGATCACGATGTTTGGTTCTCAAGAGGGAGTGATGTATCCAGCTTATTACAGCTTAAGCAACGCCGGAGCTGCGTAATTGTGTGTCTCAGCGTGCAGATACAACCCTCTAGCAAGCAAGCATAATGACACCTCTTTCTTCTTGATTCCTCTCTTGTGTCGCCTTCCTGTTACGACGCATCTGGTTTCTCGCGGTTCTGGAGAGCCTCACCTCAATGTGGGCGGTTGCATTTTCCCAGTGTGCGAAAACTGACTTCAAGCCAGTACGGATTTTAAAAATTCACATTCACACGGTCCTTTTCATTTTATGCATTTTTGGTGGACTGTAAAGCTCTGTTTGGCAATTCACCCATGTTCTTGACATCGCAACTCACAATTTGTCTGTACACGGTATCGTAAATAATTCATGCGTTTTTGCAATTCCTTTGGGAAGCCAAGAGAATTGCTGGGAGGATTTATGCTATTTATATTGCTGTCATAAAGACGATGGCCGGTGCCAAACCCTGCTTCACCACGCATTTTCATCCGTCTTCCATTCACAGGGTTGAAAATGGCTCCACAGCTTCACCGTGCTGTGAACATGGACAATTTCATTGACCACACACGCGCCAAATACTCGTACGGAAGCGCACTGTGTTACCACCAGGCAAATGTTTGCAAACTTTGAAACAAGTAAATTTATTTTAGTTCAATTGAAGCTCTGTGGTGGAAACCTGATTACGTTTGCGTGCAAGACTCGTTGCACTGCTGGAAACCGAGCTCTCCACAAGCTTGCGACTTTCTCGGGAAAACCACTCATTGCAAAACAAGGGCACAAAAAGGCACAAATACTCGAGAGAAATAGAGGCGGAAAGGAGAGATACAAAGACAGAAAGAAAAAGAAACAAAAGAAAGAGGAAGGAGAAATAGACACTGGATGAATATCGTTCAGTGAATCTTGATGATGTTCCCGTGAAGCAGAGTTGAAAAGGGAATGATTCCACACCTTATAAATTTGTTATGCTTGTCCCCAAAGAAGCCAGACTGTTGGAGTATCTCCCTGAGAAAGCCTAAATTACAAACCTGCCCACAACAGACCTGAGACGTGCCGTGGTCGGCAAATGACCTCCTTACGAGGTGCCGTGGTCTTTTAAGACCCGCCTCAGTAATTTAGCCAAATTGCAAACAGGACGTCTGTTAACCTTTGTGTGGAAGAAAAGAAGCTCCAACCAAAAAGAAGGTTCCTGACAAAACGTTTCTCCAATCTTCTGCTTCACGCACAAAAAAAACCCTGTACCACCTCACTTCTTGCCCCCTTCACCCAACCTCCACCCTTCACCCCACCACTCACCCACCCCAAGTCCACTCTCCTGTCCCTTCACTTCCTCCCAACACACTCATGAGCACCTTCAATTGTTCACATCAAAAATGCCGAACATTCAACATCAGCGACATGAGGTTTGATTCAAGAACTCGTACCAGTTTGTGGCCACAATGTTTTCCCGCGTGCTCTTCCGTATTGCACCGAAGCATTTTTTTTCGCTGTTCCACAGTTTCCCTGAGAGCACGATTGGATGGAGATGGGATGCTCCTTTACACATGCAGATCATAAGCTTCTCGAGGGTCATGGCTTGTATTTTGGCTACTAATGGAAATTGCTTGTGACACAAGCAAAGCTCAACATACGTGCAGCAGCGATGTTTGCCTCTCTCCCATCCGCAGCAGTCTGCGCTCGCACTCGGACGGAATAGAAGATGTTCCCAGCCGCACAAGGCGGCCGCAGCAAGTCAGCTCCATCATCTCGCAACGTACGGTGAACTTTCTGAGAGAGACCGCTCCTGGGTCTGGGAAGACATTTCGTGACAACGTTATGTGTTGAAGGTTCGAGTCTCCCTGACATTATTGAGTTGCAGGGTCGAATTTCGTCACGGCACAAGAGCAGAATGGAATCAACATGTGAAATATCGACGAAAGCGGACTTCTCAAACGCACATCAAACAAATAGCGTCAACTGCTTCGTTTGGTCTTGACACTTGTTGTCTGGGACCCTGTGTGCGATGTGGCTGGATGAGCTGAAGTTCATCCAGATGTGCAGAGTCCGTTGCTCCGGACCACGGGTCATTGTCCATGATAGAAGCAGAATTAATGTTTTCGCTGTTGACCGGGGGACAATGATATTGCAAAGGCTTGTTGGTGGCGGTACTGATAGATAAGACTGATCAGCTCATTGATTTAGTTGGGTGATACATGTCACTTTTAATCATCATTTACATTTATATTGCGGCACAAGCCAGGATATTGCAGCAGCCAAAGCCAGTACATTAGTCTGAGGTTCGGGGGAAAGCTTAATTTACAACCTGGTGTCATTATGAGTACTATTACCTTCACTGGAAATTTGGTACCGCAAGAACTTTGACCAGCAGCTGCTGACTTGCTGAAGAAATCACAACCTCTGGAGTTCGAGGCAAAGATTGGAAGGGGAACAAACAAACTTCGGGCACAAAGTTCTTGTGACTCCGGGTCAGTGTTGGGGAGGCGCGAGCACCACAGCCGTGCATGACCCGCACGATCATGTTGGGCGTGGCTCCACCATCGAACACTGCATGCTCAATCGCAGGGAGTTGGTGCGTATTGACTGCACTTGTTATACAAATCGCACACAACTTTGCTTTCACGTTCTTGTGCTTGCAGGTGTTTACACGCAATGCATTCCCTCCCCCCCCCAAAAAAAATGAGTTGGTTTTGCACAAAAATGTTCGCCGTCCGAGAAATGTTTAGCACGAAGGTAGACGACGGATTAAGTTTATCAAACAAAGAAAAAGAGAACGCTTGTCAGCATTTCGCCGCGCGGGCTTGGTCACATTGAATTTTGAGACCAGACTTTCTATCACCATTTGGGTGTCACCATGTCAAACAAATACCAAGATTTAAGTCTTGTTCCGACACGAAAATGGTTCAGAGTTGTGCCGTAGATCTGGTGGGCGAAACCCACTCGTGGTTCTACAGCAGCGCGACAACAAGGGCTGAAAACCAACAGCAAGACAGAAGCATAAGGAGAAAAGCCTTGCCTATCAGGGCAGACTGAGAGAACTTTGGTGAAGAACACTCAGACAAAAAGAGCATCGCGATTATCTATGCCTTGGAATCTGCTGTTTCTTCGGACATCCATTAGTTGCTTTCATGCAGTGATTCCTTAATTGACAGTGTAAAGCTTCCAATGTAAGAGATAGTGACAGTGTCCTGCCTTGCTAATGTCACAAGTAATTTCCCGAGGAAGCTTAAATAAACCACGAGCCCTGACTTTGAGAGTGGTTTTTTGGTCTACTGAAAGAGGCTGCATGCTGTCCACGGAAGTGCTGCTAATTGCAGTCGCACCAAGTGTGGCTCGTCCGCAGGAGGTGTCAGAACATCTGCAGACCAGTCATACTGCTCCTGCAAAATGTCCCCAGCATTTGCGATTTCATAAAAACCGAAGGGTTTGTGTTTTTTTCCGAATGACGTTCAGCTTCGACGAAAGTTCAGACAGCAGCAACAAATTCTCCTTTGCTTGACACGCAATGGAGAAGAAGCAGTTTTGTGTCGAGGTGCACGCGCGACTCCTTGTTGTCCAAATCAATAGGCTCCTGTCCTGCAAGATGAGTGAGGGTGCAGTCGTGAATATTTTGACGGAACTAAATGTTAACAGTGGTCATGCGTGGAGGAAGGAAAAGCGTGGAAAGCATGAATCATTTACAAAGCTTCTCACCGGAAAAGTGTGAGCTGTGAAGGCAATAACATGGGTCGATTGTCAAATAGCATGTAATTACAGCATTTATCAACTGGAGTATGTTTAGCAACAGACACTGAGCCACCGCAAGACAGATTCGAGCTTGTGGAACATTCACTTCACATGCATGCAGGGCGATCAGCCGTTCTCTACATGGATGCAGGCTGTGTGCGTCATTTCAAACTCACCTTTGTCAGGTGTCGATTTTGGTATTTTCAGGCATACATTTCAAGCATCACCGAACAAACCAGCTGTTCATGCAGGACAATTTGTTTTGCTGTGATTAGAAACTGATGAGTCAAGATGTGGTCAACTCTTCAACAGTGCAGTGGGATGTTGTTCTTCGGAAAAGGCTTGAGGAAAACCTCTTGAACAAATCCACATGTTGTCCACATGGGACAAGCAAAATAACACGCAAAAGTGTGATAATTCGTGGTTTCAGCATCGACACAATTTGCAAACATGTTCTGCGAAGATACTGTTGTTTGACCCGTGATGAGAACGTAACAACAACACACGAAAACATGGGAGGTCAAAGCATGTTTGGTCATGTGGAAATGGCAGCGGCCGGATTGAAGGCCCTCGGAACAGCTGCAGCGCATCATATAACCGCAGCTGTCACGACGAATATCTGAAGAGAGCCAAACATAACCCGCGACCCCTGTCCATGTCGGCCGACCTCGGCTCATGTTTGGCTATTGTGCTTGTCTCCTCTTGTTCGTCTCCTGTGGCTGCCCTCCCCGTCTGCTCTTGTCAAAGGTAGCATCTTTCTTTGTGGCTCCTTTTGTGGCCACATCAAGTGCGGATTCTCTCGTGCGTCCACACTGCAAGTGCTCCAGCAGAATTTCCACACGTGCCTGGTTGACAATTACTGGCAACCATGCAGCCCAAGATTCTGATGCTGAAATTTAACTTGGAGCCACTCAACATCTGCGTAGAAAATCTGGGAATCCAGAATGAAAGAGCCACGGCAGCAGAACAGATTGAACAGATATTTATGAAGCTGCGAGGTTGGCTTGTGATAAATCAGGGAAGAAAGTTGCAGGGAAATGCGAGGAATGTAATAAATGGAGGGATCACATCAATTGTTGTATCAGGTATTAATATCCGCTGCATTGTGTCGGGAGCGCAATAACCCGCTGCCTTGTTATTGTTGACACCTTTGAATTTGTAGGAATCAGTGCAACAATCTCTGCATCACTGCTTAAGGAATTCTGCAATTCTGATTCTCTCTTTGTCTGTGGGAGGACTTGTTTCCAAATACATTCGCAGACATCAACAATTTGTAATCTTTGACGGGGAAAGAACTTGTCGTTTTTGACTTGCAAAATCGAACCAACGGAGGTGTGTGTGTGTGTGTGTGTGTGTGTGTGTGTGTGTGTGTGTGTGTGTGTGTGGTTTCTCTGGTGAACATCAATTGAAAGTGAGCAGAAAGCACAGAAGCAGCAGCGCCGGCGTCGTTCAGGAAACCTGATGAGGAAATAATCAAGACAAATGAAACATCGCGCAGTGTTCATTATTTCCTCTTACACACACCACTGCGGGGCATTTTGGCACCTTCGCCAGATGTCAGTGGCATGTGCCTTGTCGCATTACAGATCCCTAGCGTTATCACATGTCTGTTTTCGGGCGTGGTTCTGCCCTGGACATCCATTGTCAGGAATGTTCTGGTATCACACAGCGCGGAGAAAACTGCTTGTGCTGTCTGACCAGCGAAAGTACTTTGTACGTACCTTGTGTAACTTATTGCATCTCATCATTTACATTTATATTGGTGCACAAGCCAGGATATTGCAGCATCTAAATCCACTAGATGAATCTGGCACATTGAGAGGAAAACTTCTGATTTAGGAACTACAAGATAAATGACAATCATTTTCTGCCCCGAACGGTAATGCTCGTAATCCCATAACATGTTACTCTGCAGGCAGGTTGCCCTCGGGTTGATGTGGAGAGCGTCATCTGCTTCGAGCATGCTGTTTTCTTGCCAGAGTGTTGGATTCCAGGGGCTCGTCAGTTTGAGCACACGTGTGAAGACCTCAGAAAAGTGGAGAGCCCCCCATGTCCTCGTGTCAGAATTTCCCGCGGTTTCCAGAATAATCGGTTGTTTTTGAATTGGTGGAGCTGGCTTTTCGTTTGCAAGGTTTCGTGTTGACAAAAAGCTTTTCGAGATTTTGCGCTCACATGAGCACAGGCTCTCATGCCATGAAAGCACAACTGTTAATCAAGTCCAACAACGTCAGTGAATGTGGACAGGAAGCTAATTTTAAAACTGAGTCACGCTGTTCCTCGCAGGGCCATTAGCAGATGGTCAGATGGCTGCGATATCAGCCAGGAAAGACCGAAGCCTGTGAACCAACTGTCCAGCGCTTAATTGAACTCTCAGGACGAACGATGGAACCTGTTTGAAACACCGTTGTTTTGTACATGTGTCTATATCTTTCTGCAAGATGACGGAAGAAGTTTGAAATGGCAACAAGAGGACACCGAAAAAACAAAAGGGAAGGAAAAGTTGGGTTTGGTTGTTCAGAATCTCGGCACTTTTGTTCTGCATCGGAGCCGAAATGCATCGCTGACCTCTTGTCCCAGGTGACGTCGTCTAAATTTGATTCTCTGGCCAAGGTAGCAAACTAGTAAGTCAATTCTACAGCTTTCACCCACCACCAGAGCAGGACACCGCATAACTTACAATGACTCAAAAAGCCCACGCCACTTTATGTCCTTTGGATACCCAAAAGACCTACATGGCGCACGGAGGCTAATGGACAGACTAAAGTAGCCATATCTAATTTGTCCTGGTTGTCAGAAATCAGGTGATCTCTATTTCCCCTTCATTAACCGGAGCTGTAAGCAAGCCAAATCATATCAGACGTATGAATAATGGATATAAGCAGCTTCATGTTATAACACAGAGACGGTACATCTGACCTTTGCTGTTTATCAAATTCGTTACCCATCCGTTTCCTTGACATACCCGATTCTGACAGCAGCTTTCAAAAAATTTGATTTCTTTCGAAGAACAATGCACATGTTTTGCGGCTGCAACACCAAAAACCACAAAGAACCTTGTTTCTCACACGATTTTCCTGTTGGAACATTTGTTTGTCCTGTGAGGTTTTTCCTGTTTTCTTGGAACTAAGTGCTGTCTGTTTTTCAAGTGGGCGCTGGACCAATCTCTTCAGTGAGACGTTTTTCGTCGTCTTGAGCTTCAGAACAGCCTTGCCGCCTCACCTCTCAGCAGAGTGTGACGAACCCACTGTATGTCCACGAAGCAGGCGTGAGTACTCGCAGACGAACAGAAATGGTCAGGATGGTAACAGCTGAAGCTGTGTGCAGACACCTGGGTGGAGGACTGAAAAGTTGAGGCCGCTGAGTTCGTACAAGACAAGGCTCCTCCGCAAAACTCAGAGACACATGAACTGGCGTTTTTTTCTGCTCCAACAACGCTGCGGTCACAAAGCCTCCCGTACGTGGCCTCAGCGTTGCAGAAGAGAGTTCACACACTGACAAATTGGTTCCTGTTTCAGCACACAATTTCGTTGCAATTTCACAGGAACCACATTTCCAGCCTGTGTGAACCCCAACAGTCCGACTACAAAGCAGCCGGTGCAGAACAAGTGTGACGTTCTGCATGTGTTCCCTTTCTTGGTCTTTCAATTTGTCTTTCAATCAAATTGATAACAGTGTTCGCTGAGAGTAGCATGGGATCGCACGTGACGCACAGACTTACAACTTCATTCGTTCTCATTACCTCTCCACACGTGAGCCTCTGCGTGCTGCGAGCTGCGTCCAGTTTTAACCTCTTGAGCAAACTCTGATGATCATGCAACCAGCAATGGTTAAGTGGGTGATGTATGTCACCACTAATTGTCATTTACATTTATATTGCACCTCAGGTCAGGATATTACGGCACCTAAACCCTGTAAATGAGTCTGCAGCGCAGAGAGCAAAGTCTGATTTAGCGCCCAGCAGATAAATGACTTCTGGTTTCCTCTGTAAGCTGAACCATCAAACAGAAGCGCCATTAAGGTCCGAGTTACTAAGTGCTGGTACCGCGCTGGAGGACATTGAGAAAAATTGGTTGAAGAATCTTGACCTGCTTTGTTGCAAGATTCGGTGCGGTTTTCTCCGTTTCGAATTGTGTTGACTCTTCTTCTCTCGCCTCTTTGATGCAGTTCAATTGACTGCCAACAACGTTGGTGAAGTGTGAACCAGACCTGCTTCAAGCTGCAAAAGCAGATGCTAAAAATGGGATGCTGGATGCAACCTTACATGCCTATTATGAGCTATATACGAGTAAATCCTTCAGAGACCAGATAAAACCAAATTTATTGATGCTTTGCATGCAACGGGTGGGCCATTTGGCACCATTACATCTGTCCATGGCGAAAATCAATGCGTGACCTTATGCCTGCGTCGCTGGTTTTGAGTGGAAAAATCTTGTCTCTGACCAAATCAATTGTATACATGATTCATTAACTGAAATGACACGACAACCCTCGCCCCGCGTGCACATCCGACATCTTTCTGCAGAGTTAAAACTTTGCTACGCACAGACCAGACCTTGATGTTCCAGTGCATGAGCGTTCTTGGACTCTTTCAATGCAGCTCAAAGACGACTGTTCTCAGAGCCCGCACCCGATGCAACAGGCACCGACTTGAAGCTCAACAAGGGATCCGAAATTGAATACTGTAGCGACCTCGCTTCCCTGCCGGATGATGCGGGTCAGATTGCACGCGATGGCTCCATCATTTCCTGTGACCCAGCACTCTGCCCCTGGACACGCATGTTTCCCTCGCGTCACCTCGTGCTGAGCACCCGAGGTTGTGAAATGGTCTGTGCTCATCAGCGTCTGCTTCTGCATGCTGTGCAGTCCCGGAGCGCCGCGGTGGCAGGCGAGGTCCAACCGAATGGGATCGTCTGACAGACGCTGAAGAAACTGGGTGGAGCCACTCTAGTCTGTGGGCTCCTCGTTGTTTTTATAGTTTGTGCATCCTTTGTGGAAAACTCCAAATTCCGCCGGAAATCTTCCTCATTTTGAGAATGTTCCCCATTGTTTTGATGTTGTGGCCAGAATTTGTTGTTCCGATGTTGTTGTTTCCTTTTGCAATGGAGATCCTCTGAACGATGCTGGGGAAACCAAACAAGTCCAGATGTGGAATGAACCTTCAAATGGCTTTTTTTTTTGCGAAAACGGGTGTGGTTGGACATTGGTAGTCTACGTGAGGAAACAAAAAGGAGAAGGAATGTGCACTTGTAGAAGTGAGATCTTGGACATGTGTAGACGAACTTGAGTCATGAAGTTAGGACCCATATTCCTCCTCGCCTGGTGGGAAACATTCTGAAACCTTTTGCAAGAATTGTTCAAACATGTTCTTGCCAGAAGTTAGAAGAGGAGGCCCAAACCAACTCTTGTTTCAACTCTCTTTTTCCATTTTGGTACCAAATGCTTCTTGACAAAATCCCAAGCGACTGCTGCGGTGGCTGCCAAAGGTCTGGTGTTTCAAAACTTTTCGGAGTCCAAGACATAAGTCACCGTTGAAAATCAAACAACTGCCAAGAATAATTTTCACAAGGAAAACTTTGACTTCAGCACCCTCTGCATTTGTCTGCTCAGGTGGTGGACGTCTTCGCACGACACTGCGGGTGCTTCAACCCGCCCAGACTCAGCACGCGGGAAGCGGGGCGCAACAGGTTGCGTCTGGCTGCTCCAGTCACCTGTTGCTCGCCACCTTCAACTCAGCTTCTTGGCGATGCACCTCACAGACAGCGATATCTTTTCCGTTTCGAAAACTTTTCAGCAGGAAAATGCACTCGGGAAGGTATTTTTTTCCAAAGCAGAAGAACTCTGACAAGCCGTGTGTTGCGAGCGAAAGAGCTGCCTGTCATCTGTGTTGTGCTTACACTTGGCCAGATGGCTCTTTGTTTGCACTGGCACCCCATCTTCTCTGTTGACGTCCTGAGTCTGCTGGGCTCGAGGCTCATCCAACTCAGTTGGAAACTGTCCAAACCGTGATGGTCAGTGTTCAGATCACTGCATGGACTGTTGTCCATCAGTTTTGCTGTGCACTGGTCATGAAACCTCTTTGACCGCGAGGTAAGTTCCAGGGCTGCAGTGTCAAACGTGATTCCGGGATTTTGTTTCTTCTTTTCTGCACATGGTCAGATGCAAATCGCCTGTTGCACGAGTGTTAGATCAGGTTTCCCTTGAAGCCAAGAGGCGTTCTGCACTCTGCCTGCATGATTTGGGTGACTGTCTTTGCTCAACCCACAAGGATGAAGTTTTCAAGGGTTTTGAGTTCTTCTTGGCATGAGAACTGGTGGGCCATGGACTGTTTCCATGAAACACAGTGGTGTTGTGCAAAAACTCCCCAGCCTTTCTGTGCTCTGTTCCACACACTGACTGCCACAGAAAGACTGTTCGTTTTTGTGGTTTGTCCCAGTAAATCCCACGAACATGAATGACAAAGCAAAGTCCTAAAGTGAAAAAAATTATTGCATTTGAACAGCTTTTCAGCACAAAAACATTGAAGTGCAAAGGAGAAAATGGAAATCACATTGAAGATTTAGGCACAAGACCTTCAGCCCGTTTGGTCACCAGTCAACCGAACAACTTGAGCAACATCCATGGTGCATCTTTCGGTTTGATGTGGAAGGTTGATCTTCGGTTTCCAGTTTCCTGGCGTCCTGATCAGTTCTTGCTGTCCACTCGATTAAAAGAGGCTACGGTGTCACCCGCATGGAACTGTTGCAGTTTGTCGTCAAAGACGCCCAGCATTGGGTTGCACAGCCGTAGATGAAGACTGCCTGAAACGTGACGTGGGGACGGGTTTTTCTGGACAACACGGTTCACCAAACTACGTGCGATCAGTTGGGCGGCATCTCACCCGAGCAACACGACCACGATTCTGGAAACTTCAGGCAAAGTTCCACGAGAGGATGTCATGAGGATTGTGTCAGAGCCGATAAAACAGACGAGATAGATCTGCCAAAGCTGTTGCATGACACTCACCAAACAATGGGTTTGAGTGTTCACATTACCCGCGTCATTACCAAGACAAATGGCTCTCTCAGATGTTCATACTCACATTAAGATGCAGATGTTTGTGCGAGAGAACATGAATTTGCGTCTGTCACGCAACACGCACCTTTCGTTCCAGACACAAGATGCACAGCGCAGACGTCTCTTTCTGGGACTTTTCAGGAACGTTTCAACTTGCATTCGGAATTGTCCGCCAGACTGCAGATTTTGACCTCAAGCTTCGTTCTGCCCACCTGCAACTATTGAGTTGTGTTGAAGTGAGTTCATTCTGCGGTTTGATTTCCTCGTAGCCTTCACAAATAGCCTTGTTAACGCGACCGAATTTCCTGCCCAATGCCTCATTAGCAGCTGTTCCCGCGCATGGTGAACAAAGCGACGCGTCCGATAGCTTCTCTCCCGATGAAGCGAATGTGTGCGAAACGGCACCCGCAAAAGCAACGAATCCGGCCAAAAAGGAAACTTTTCCAAATGACAGATTGTGTCGAACACGTACATTGGAACTACATCTGCCAAGTCCATCGTTGTTCTGTGGTTTTACGCAAACACTCACCTCGAAATTTTGTCCGTTGTCCGAGGTATCAAACAAAATTGTTGCAAACTTGTGGGGCCCAACTTTGAAGTTATTGAAAAATATGGGTTTTGCAATGTGGCTGTTTTGCACTTGTTTGCAATTGTTCGGAATCTTTTGTGTCCAAAGTGAATGTGCAGACGATCATTTTGGTGAGAACTTGTGAAGTGACTGAGGCAAAAAGGAGTTGTGGACGTTTGTATGAACATTTTTGATTTTTGGACAAAAAATGTTCAAGTTTATTTCGTGAACGATAATATGTTGCTTCAGTGTGACAAGGGTTTTGTATACTTGATGGATCAAAACGTTTTGGGAGGTGAAATTTGTAGATCCAGTTCGTGGTCAAGAGTCTGATTTTCACGTAAAGCAACCTGAATGAGTGACCTGCATGAGCAACCCACATAACAGTTCAAGTCACTCTGAGGCCCAGGGGTCTGTTCTTTGGTTTAACTTTTTGATGGTCGCGTAGCCGGCCATCTAGGTCCCGCTGTTGGCTTAAAAACCCTTAGCATTCATGTGTGCGTCTGTCCACACTTTGGAATGTAACCTCCC
>JAAUXT010072022.1_pt1 | contig 41960 bp, 42 predicted proteins | sample 7278171 | NCBI WGS metagenome assembly JAAUXT01 (sample SAMN14350112, study PRJNA611818) | marine sediment metagenome | isolation source: surface marine sediment (1.8m) | place: French Polynesia: Moorea | collected 2018-08
CTCAACAGATGCAGGGTGTTGTGGGCGCGGCTTTAAATAGGTGGTGCGAGCTGAGAGTCCGGTGCACAGCTTCAGCTTCGCGCAGCTCCGCTGAAGCCGCTTCATCGGTACTCAGCACCTCGCCCGAAAGCTGGATTGCACGCGTGGGAAGAGCCTACTCTTCCACATGACACTCAGTGCAGGTGTACTGCCGTTGGAACCTCCAGTGACAATAGCGGTGACCACTGCAGCAGACGGGGCTCCAACAGTGATGGTCCAAGCCATTCCTGAGGAGTCACGGAGTGACTCCCACCTTTCAAGGGGGAGAGGAGACCCGGGATGGCGCAGAAGTGGGATGAGCAGGTGTCACCCGAAGAAGAGCCAGTCAAGAAACCCGAAGAAGAGCCAGTCAAGAAAACGTGGAAATGGAAGAAGGAAACCTCCAAGAAGAAGAAGGCCGCAATAACTGCAAAAAGGGCGCGGAAGCTGAGCTCATCGGAGGACGGTGGGACAATGTGGGAGCGAGGCAGCGCCAGAGCAGACAGCAGCGGAGGAGGATCCACCAAGGCCAAAGTCACCACTTCCGTTCCATGATGAGGGGTTGGAGGACACTCCTGCGGAGATGCTGGATCTCGAGACTGAGCAGGAGGTGACCGCAGCTCGGGAGAAGAGCCAGCCGACCCCGGGGATGCCGCGAGAAGAGGTGCCGATGCAGCAGGAAGAAGAGTCGGCACAGCAGGAGAAGGAGAGGTTGGAGCAGCTGCACGAAATCTGGAGATTGGCAACCCTCGCCCAGGCAACAGCGCGGCAGAATCACCAGACTTTCACGGTGGCATTGGATGAAAACGTCTCCATGGATTGGAGGGCGTACGAGGAGGCGCTGGTGGAGGACATGGAGTCCATCTGCAAGGTGATGGGCTTGGTGAAAAAGACTCAGGAGGAAGTCTGCTTCAACTTCCCGGACTACATGTCCAACTGGGTTCCAGAAGAGGGCTACGCAGCGGTGGTGACACAGCAGTGGGGGATGGGCAAGTCGCATATCAATGATTTGCCTTCCCCGGCGTCAACAGTGGTCTTTTGGTACATCCAGTTGCTGGATGCAGTGGGAGCAGTGTTTCACATGGTCAAACAGACCTATGTGGTGGACCCTGACACGAAGAAGAAGGAGACGGTGTGCATCACTTTTGCAGCTGTGCACGACCTGACCTTCATGCATGAGGTGGAACAGAAGCAGCAGTTGATCCCGGTGTGATTGCTGGTGCTGGCCACGGATGATGTGCGCCAGTGGAACAATAGGCTGGACATAGACTTCATGCAGATCGTCCCAATCGACACAACGCCAATTGAGGAGGGGCTCTGCTTCTACAACCCGAGGGTCCCAGGAGACAATGTGCTGTACGAGCACTGCTCGGGCACTTGGGAAGACTGGTTCAGGGTGGGGCTGGAGTGCTTGTCAGAGGATTTCCCCGTGCTGCTGGGCACGATCAGCGCATACAACGGTCTCTATCCGGGTGATGCGTCGCAGGCCAGACGAAACCCCTGAGATGCTGCGCAGAAAATACATCAAGCTGGCACAGGGGTTCTTGAAAGACGCTAAGGAATGGGGACTGACGATCCCGCCGCGTGTGACTGTGACTGTGGGGGAGGCATCGGCCTACAAGGCCTGTCAGGTGGCGCACCGCGAGGCCAGGAGGAAGCGAGCTGCGAGCCAGAGACGGGAGAAGGGCAAAGCGGCCAAGATGGTGTCCTTCCAAGTGGACGAGATGGCTGAGGAGGAGGGGCAGCAGCTGGGTGCACATGCGCCACGCCGATCGCCGCGCAAGCACTGCAGGGCAGCCCAGATGCTGACGGCGGCGCCATCACCTCTGTCATCACCGGCCACCCCGGCCACGCCCACCACGCCAGCAGCACTGGTGCAGATGCCATCAACGTCGCGGTGCAAGAGCAGGCCCAAGCGACGTGGTGTGGGGCTGTACCGCAGCACCAAAGACAAGCAAGTGCAAGCGCAGGCAGCGGCGCGAAAGGCGATGGGGGCGCCACGATGTGGGTCCGGACATGGGGTGTCAGCGGATCCAAACGCCGTCAGGAAGCCAGTGCACTGTTGGAGGCCGGGCGGGCGCGCTCAGCGAAATCAGACACTACCAGAAGTCAACGGCATTGTTGATCTGAAAACTGCCGTTCGGACGCTTGGTGCGCGAAATCATTCAGGACATTAGCACGGAGTTGTGAGTGACATCGGATGCTCTAGAGTCACTCCAGGAGGCGGCAGAGGCCTACCTAGTTCGAGTGTTCGAAGATAGCAATCTGTGCGCGATTCACACCAAGCGTGTGACCATTATGCCAAAGGATTTTGCCCTTGCGCAACGATTACGTTCTATGCTGAACTGAGACTTTCATTTTTTGCCAGTTATTATTGTGTGTCATGTTTCAGTGTTTTTCACTACTCGTTGTGTTGTGAGTTTGCGTCTGAAGCACTGGAATTGTGACTTGGATTCTCTTTCGTATTTTTGTGTCATGGGGACTTTTGAATGTGTTTGCGATGTAATGCTGTGGAGTATGCATTTTGGACATTGGCTGTGTTACGATCGAGTGTTTTTGCACGTTTTTTTCATTAGTCTCGTGACTACGTAGTGTTTTAGGAAATGTCTTGTCGTTTATTAACAGGGAATGCGTCTTGCTCCTGTTCGAATGCCTTTTCCTATTTATCCGGAAGATTACTGTGATTTGTGTGTTTTCAGAATAATAAATAATTAAACTCGCAGTTGAGGATCACATTTGTACACTGCGATTTCATAGTATCGGAAGCATTTCAAAGTAAGGGGTCGAAATCGCATTTGGCGGACTGCAACTTTTTCTTCGTGCGATCTGCAACTTTAGTAGTTTCACTGTTATTCATGTTTGGAATGAACATGTGGGCTTATTTTTCGATACTGAACTGTGTGTGGAATGGTTATGAGTGGTTCTATGTTGTGTGATTGTATGTTTGTATTCGGGACTCTTCATGTTTGTAGGGTAACTTTTATGTGCAACTCTATGCTACGTTTTTCTACTTTTGCGAACTTTCCTGTTTTGTGTGATGTTTCCCATTGTTTGAGTGTTAAGGGTTATTTGAATAAATTTCGAACCGATGTTTACGTTCTAGTCCTCAATTTGCTTGAGGACAAGCTGTGATTTAAAGGGGGAGAGTTGTAACAGGTTGAAACTGTTTGCGTGATGTTAGACTGTGTGTGTATTAGTGTGAGCATTCTTTTTTTTTTTGACCCTTCTCGTCTCGTTGATGTTTGCATGGGGTTATTACTCATCCAGGGTCGGAGCACTGCTCTGCACGGTGCACCAGGGTCCTGTTCTGTGATTGGTTGTTGTCTTGTCATGTGAATACTCATCTATTTAAGGGCCCGTTTTTGTTATGTGTGCGGGTCTTGTCTTGTGATGTTAGTGTGTTGTGTGTTGCGTGAATAAACTGGGAAACCGTCTGTCGAAGTTAGGATTGTTCTTTCGCGGCGAAGTCGATCGTGAGCCAACTCATCAGCGGATTGTGATAAAGGATCAGTTTCTCAACGCTACGCTGTTACAAGAGCCCTCACTTGTTGACTTTTGGTGGGAGGGTGATGGCAACGTGCAGAACTGGTCTGCCATTTGGCTTCTTTTTTTCCAACACCATCCACAACAGGTGTTTGTTTGTCACGTTTGAAAACCAGTTTTTACTAACAGGGCGTCAGCGTTCAGTCTGGCATTAAGGTCAGCTTCGCATTTGGAGGCCTCAGTTTGTTCCTGACGGGGTGTGATTCCTGTTCGCCGGTTTTGCGTTGGCCTGCCTGAGTGGCAAGTCCGTTGAAGCTGGTGATGTCTGCGGTGCTGTTCTTCTGAGTTCATGTCTCGTTGGCTGATGTCCGGCGCACTGTTAGGCATTGTTCAGTGCTGGGCGCCTTTGCGACTGCAGCAGGGGTACGCTTTGATCAAGGTTGTGTCGCAGGTCTCATTCGCTTTTCCTGCGCCACTTGCTCGGTGTGTTCAGGTGCGTTGGCCTGGTTCACTGACACTGCGCGGTGTGCTGAACTGGTCAGAGTGTCCAAATGGTGAATGACGATTTGTGAGCGTGATCCAGGACCCCATCAGGACTCGTACGGGTGGCTTTGGCCGTATGTTGTGTTGCGTTTCGCTGTTTTTCACTGTCCGGTTGACAACAGTACATGCTTATTGACAGGCTTTCAACCACAAATGTTTTGCTTCCTAAACCGTTGCCACACTAACTATCTTGCTTTGTTTCATTTTGTTCTCACTTGTGTGTTCGTTGTTGACGAATGTACATTTTCTTTACGCATGTTAATCATGATTTTGCGCTTCACTTTGTTGGTGCGAGACATTTTCCTTTTGTTTGCTCTTCCTTCATTGACGTTAATCGCAACGTAATATCACAAAATTTGAGCATCAAAAAGGACGCCGAGCTAAAAAATTCCAGAGGAACAAAGTCTTTTCAGACATTTCAGTTCAGCTTGTTTGGCTGCGCTTGGTAATTTTCATTCCGACAAAAAGCGGAGCCCATTTCAGTGGGGTTTGTTTCTCTGTGTGATGCCTTCAACGTCTCAAAAGCACGTTCGCGTCTGACTTGACTCTGCACGTTGCAGCGTTTCTACGTGGCGACGTCGCGTCAGCTGAAGCGACTCGAGTCCGTGAGCCGCTCCCCGATCTACTCGCACTTCGGGGAGACGGTGCAGGGCGCCGCCACCATCCGCGCCTACCGCCAGCAGGACAAGTTCATCGCCGACTCGGAGGCTAAAGTGGACGAGAACCAGATCGCCTACTACCCGAGCATCGTCTCCAACAGGTGCGCGCCACCGAGACGTTCTTTGCTTCCGTTCGCTTGGCAAAATTTCGCCGTCTTTGGCGTACCGGGAACGATCCGCGGCCTGTCGCGTGTGAGGTTTAGCCTTTCTCAAAATATGCACGAAAAGTTGAATTGGGCGCTTTGGCAAGGCAAAAGCCACACAGTGAAGAGCAGAAAGCTGGATCCCAGTTTTCTGTGGTGCTGTTTTTGGCATTTTTTACCACATCACGCATTGTGTATGGAAGTGTCACGGTGTCTTTGCGTTGTTCAGGTGGTTGGCGGTGCGGCTGGAATTCGTCGGCAACAGCATCGTGCTCTTCGCTGCGCTCTTCGCCGTCATCGGGCGCGAGTCGCTCAGCGCCGGCATCGTCGGCCTCTCCATCACATACGCGCTCAACGTACGTGTCGCGCAACAGCACAAGGCTGTACTTGTGGGTCCCAAACTCAACAGAATATGAGCAATTTTAAAAAGAAACCATACGCTTTGAGTTCACCGATGGCTCCTTTACAAGGGCCCATTTTGTGGGGGTCACGCGCTCGCAGCGTCTTTTGGAAAGACTTGCCTGTCGCTTCAGTTGATTTTGTGAGGAACAGTTTTGTGTGAAAAGTCTTGACTTTTGTACAGATCACGCAGACGTTGAACTGGATGGTGCGGATGACGAGCGAACTGGAGACGAACATCGTGGCAGTGGAGCGCGTCAAGGAGTACTCAGAGACCCCCACCGAGGTGAGTATTGAGAGACCCCCACCGAGGTGAGTACTTAGGACCCCCACCGAGGTGAGTACTTAGGACCCCCACCGAGGTGAGTACTTAGAGACCCCCACGGAGGTGAGTATTGAGAGAAGCACAGAGGTGCCTTCTTCTAGACGGGCTGGAACTGAACATTCGGGGAGTCCCACAGGAGTGAGACTTTGGGTGAGTCTCAGCCCCTCTGAAGTGAGGGCTCTCCCAGTAAAAACAGAGGTGAAACACTTTGGCCACGCATTTCCAGAAAACGCGTGAAACACATCCGAAGTTCTGCCTGCATTTGCTACTGGTATGTCGCTGTCCACCCACTGTTTCACAACAAAAAGTGTAACTTGCTATGATGGTGTGCTTTGTTTGAAAGTTTTCGTGTCGCCGGTTGTTGCAGGCTGCGTGGGACCTGCCGGACAAGAAGCCGGACGAGACGTGGCCAGCGGAGGGCTGCGTCGAGATCAGCAACTACAGCACGCGCTACCGAGAGGGACTCGAGCTCGTGCTCAGAGGTGTCTCCGCCAACATCAAGGGCGGCGAAAAGGTAGCGAAGAGGGCTTGCAAAAGAATATGGACAGCTCTTTATGTGATGCGATGTCAGAACTGAACAGCGAATCATCCTCACGTGTCGGTGGGAGACACCATCCCGCAGGTCAGCAGTGTCTGTCTCTTCGCAGATCGGGATCGTGGGTCGCACGGGCGCCGGCAAGTCGTCGCTGACGCTGGCGCTGTTCCGCATCATCGAGCCAGCCGGCGGCACCATCACCATCGACGGCGTGAACGTCGCCAAGCTCGGGCTGCACGACCTGCGCTCCAAACTGACCATCATTCCGCAGGTCAGTCCCACGTGCAGAGCGACCAGATACACGTGGAGCGGGTCCGCGCTGACGTCGCCTCTGTCCAACTCAGCTTCACCCTTTGGGCCACTCACTTGGTGACAACGAGTACACAATGCATACTCGCTTGGAATAGTTTGTCCCCAGGTTTCCTGTGTGATTTTTACGGTGGGGCGAATCGAAAAATAAGCAAAACTCCGAATTCGGGCAGGTTGTATTCAGCTCTGAGACAAGGCTCTCTGGCATCTGACCATTAGTATTGCAGATGCCAAAGTCCTCGGCTGCTGGTTGCAACTTCCTCACTGAGTGATGTGTTATTTCCAGGATCCGGTCTTGTTCTCGGGGACATTGCGGATGAATCTGGACCCGTTCGAGGCGTACCCCGACGACAAGTTGTGGACAGCGCTCGAACACGCCCACCTCAAGAGCTTCGTGCAGGGGCTGCCGACCGGGCTCGACCACGAGATCGCCGAGGGAGGCGAGAACCTCAGGTGAGGCGCGGCGGAGCTGGGAAGAGGGGCGGGTTCGTCACAAAGGCTTCATTCAGGGTCGGGGCTGATGCTTGTGTGTAGCGAGAGCACCTCAGATGAGACAAAGTACTGATACGATCCAAGGGTCGTCGTCGTCGTCGTCAGTTTGTATCTGATTGCCGTTCTCTCGCTCCGCAGTGTGGGTCAGCGGCAGCTGGTGTGCCTCGCGCGCGCCTTGCTGCGGAAGACGCGCATCCTGGTGCTGGACGAGGCGACGGCCGCCGTCGACCTGGAGACGGACGACCTCATCCAGTCGACGATCCGGGTCCAGTTCGAGGAGTGCACCGTGCTCACCATCGCGCACAGACTCAACACCATCATGGATTATACCAGGTGAGGGAAGGGCCGCGCGCTGCCCTCAGCGGTGTGGGAACCCTCGAGGCTGCTGTTGGTACCAAGTTGCCGCGATGATCGAAGCACAGGTGCAAAAGCGGTGCCGGACCTGAGTCTCTCTTCCTGTTCCAGGATCATGGTGCTAGACGCGGGGAGGATCGCAGAGTTCGACTCACCGCAGGAGTTGCTTGCCAACAAGTCCAGTATATTCTACGGAATGGCGAAAGACGCCGGACTAGCAGATTAACAACAGCGAATTCAGGGTTTGTGTTGTTTGTTGTTTTGTTTTTCGACGGATCAGCGGTAAAACGGGACAGTCATACTCGTTCATTGTTTATTCATGTCGTTGCACGTTGACGAAAAGACGATCCGCAAGAAGTTGGCTGAAAACCTCTGAGCCTTACGCCTCAAAACTTTCTCATTCGTAGTGGCCTCACAGAGTGCAGGTGAACAAGCTGTGTTCAAGCCAATCCTTTACGGTTCAAAGGGAAATCGAAGGAAACAAGCGGTTGTATTTTGGAGGTATTTCAGCGTTTGTACGCACGGTATAGCCTGCAGTGACCGGACAGTGAATCCAGCGAGCACCTGCTGGCGAAGACCAGAGCTCTTGTCCTGTACGAGTACAACCCCTTTTGGAACTGTCTGCACCGTAAAAGCCTCATTGGGAAGATGCAAGGGAATAGAAAACGCAGTTCCCCTCGAATAATGAGATATGCCAGTGGACATTTTGTGCAAGCAGGCGACTTCTGTCGTTCTCCCGTGCAAAGCTATAGATCTAAATCTGTCGTGAATAGGATTGAAGAAATCTCCCTCCCGTGCCCACAAAGTCACGGGCTCATTGCCTGTTTCAAGGTCAAGGGGGGGGGGGCTCATCAGATCCACCTCACCAACTGGTGCAGTTAGACCGAAAACACCAACTGGTGCATTTGACGGGTGAGGGTTGTTCAATGCACTGTATTTGTTGTTCGAGTGTATCACCATTTGTATCGCGTTGTCCCGCGATCAAACCACGATCACCTTGAATTTTAGGTCTGGTTGGCACGGGAGGCTTGCTTGTGTGCAAACTGGCAACGGGGTGACGCAACCAAAGAATACGTGAAGTTCTAGATTTTTTGTCTGCTATATCGAGAAGCCAAAAACAAATCGCTTCTGCCTTTGCACAGAAACGCAGTTTTTGGAGGCTCGAACAAGTTTCAAAGCTCGACTTCAGTCCATCCAAGTCGTATGGAGAAGAACTGGAGAAATGTTGAATCTCATGTCCTTGGTAAACAAGACGGAGGCAGAAGAAAACCACATGACTGTGATCACTCTGTTGCCTTCGATGATGATCTGTCTACAACCAGGCAGAGGGTTGTTTCACTGGACGCGTCGTGCGTTGCACCCGCACCAATCTGTGTTTGGGTTCACTCACGACCAGGGTTCATTGGTTTGAAGGTACAATGTACGGTGCATCCAGTGAGATCTCGGAATCCTCTCACACTCCATTTTCGTGTATTGATTGTTCCTGTTTGACGAAAACCAAACCTTGAGTCAAATTTGTTGTCATAATGGAAGTATTTTGTTGTAAGCAAAGAGAGTCGTCTTTTTTGCATTGCATTTGTGCATCTTCGCTGGGAGACCAGTCGCATTAATTTGATCACAAGCGTCTCTCGGTCGTCTGCGAATGTGAAAAAAAAACACCGCTGCTGCGGCTGAACTGCGAGGAGTGTGCCAAAGGTGATCACCGCAACAATGGACAACACTGCGTGTTTCGAAGGGTACTTTTTTAGCCAAATGGCAGTCCATAGGCAAAGTTTATGCCAGATGTTGACGAGTATTTTGCGATGATTAGTTACGTTTGGTGCACCCCTCGTAAATTGACCACTCTTACGCACTGTGTCTCTGAAGGCTGCCCCTCAGTTTGGGATGAAGTTCGTACCAGTGGGAAGGGGCGCTTATGTCCAGTGCGTTTGCTAGCTTTCTGGATTTTTTTAGAAAGAAACTTGTCCTTAGCTTCCCAAAAATCAAACACAAGATCCCCTGAAAATGGGCCGACATGGTCACCAAAGTTGTCCGTTTTTGGCGAGTGTTTCCCTCACAACGCTTTGGGTGATTGCGGAAAACCAGAACGTTGCACAGGCGGTTGAACGTCTGGACGTTTTCCCTTGACCGGCTTTATGCAGTCGACAATGACCAACACGTCTGGTATTCTCAGCAAAGTTTGCGGTACGCTTCTTCGCCGGTGTTTCAATCCGTTGCAACGCATTTTCCTGATTGACACAAGGCACCGTTTATTCCAGACGTGGCATGTTGGTGAAATTCTGTTCAAGACGTGTTTTGGGGGATTCCCCGCCTCTCTCATTGTTTCAAAAAGATTTTGTTCGGTTTTGTTCATCACCAGATTCAGAAGTTTCCACGTCCAAGTTTGATGACGCTGAGTACAAGTTCACTTATTTGTTTTTTTCAAAGCGTATGCAATGCACTGCCATGTTTTCAATAGATTCTGCCACGCGCGGCATTTCCGAGTTTCGGTTGTGATTGTATGTTTGATAGAGACTGACAGAAGTGAGCGGATTTGCGATCATACCCCAAAAAGGAAATTGTGATTGGAGCCTTTTCTGATTCAGTTCTGTGTGCATCGGATCACTGTCACTTTGTTCTTTTTGTTTGTTGTGTTTGAGAAAGGTAGAACCAGACCATAGAACCAGACTCACAAGAACTGTTGTGTGCAAGAGGAGATAATTTGTGCCACGCAAATTTTGATTCCGCCTTGGAGAAGAAAAAGATGTTCTGTGATTCTCTCGAATGGACGATATTTTCCTTGAAATGCAAGTCCTTCTGTATTTCTGTAATTTATGTGTATGTTTTTATGAATAAAGTTTGTATCTGTCTGTAAAATACGTTGTTTTGTTGTTTTGGGTTACGCCGCAAGAGTACTCGTGTCAGCAACCGAAGATTTTTTTTGGTCCGGCAAGAAAACTCGGGAACTCGCCAAAGGATTCACTTGCAAATTCGAGGTGTCGCGAAGGAAACTGTTCTTCGTGCATTTGTACTTGTGTGCAGAACAAGTGAAAATGCGAAAGATATATACTTCGTAAGAACATTTTATTGTGTTCTTGTACAATAAGTAAAATATTTCAACTTTGGTTCGCAAATGTTTCCCCCGATTTTTGCCTGGAACCTAATGCTTCCACTACGGATAACAATTGTTCTTTGTGGATGGGTTCACACTGGATGCGTCAGAGAACACAACCTTAGCCCCACAATTCAGCAAAAAAAGGAAAGGATCTGAAAGTTCGAGTCAAGTTCGCTTCACAGTGGTTCGTTCCCTTGTTTAACACGGCTGTCTGTGATGTGTGCAACTTTGTCAACATCAACGCAACAAGTTTTGAACAAAATCAATACAAATATCTCACGCACTATTCGGAAATGTACAACCACGTTCGGCAACCGCTTGACCATCTTTGTACATTCAAAAAAGACTGATACACTTGATCGATACACAATGTTTCTTATTTACATTCCGTGGAACTTTTGTGAACAGAAATTGTCCGGTGGTCAAATCTGTACAAGATTGAAATGCTGTCCGTGAGGCGTACAAATTTCACTCGTAAAAAATACTATGTTCGGGTGTTCCCTTTCCTTTCCGCGTCGAGCTCTGGAACACAACCGTTTAATGTTCATTGACGACGGCTTGTGGTGAAAACACCACGGGATTGTCACAATGCACGTAAGATCACTAGATCTGCTTGTTTCGTGTCTGCTGAACGGAAACTAAATGAAATCTATTGCGTAGAATCCTGACAAGCCAACATGAACAGAAAATTCGAAACACACAAGAAGTGAAATAAAAATCTGTCTGAATTTTGTGATTTCTCAGCCTCACTTCAGAGAGCCATACAGGATTGCACTGCAGGCACATCCTGCGAGGAAGCTCATTCAAACTGAATTCAATTTTCTTGTGTTTCTTGTGAAACGTTTTGAGTGAGAAAGGCAGAAGCTACGTTGGGCCTGAAGAGCGCTTGGAGAGGTTAACAAAGCAAATTCGGTCGCATTCGTGAGAATACTTGTCGAGGGGTTAGTGTTTGGGTCGATTTTTTCGGGGAAAATTTTCAGACTTCCCCAGTCAGATCAATGCCTTTTGAGACTGACGCATGCAAACCAGAATGACATTTGACATAAATGCGTCAAATTTTCTGTTTGACCATGCGCGTTGACGTTTCGCAAAAAGACTTTCAAAGTTCTCTGATGCAGTGTTTGATACCGCACGTGCTGTTGGTTTCAGGCTTCATGTTGATCTTTTCTTGTTCTTCAAAAAATGTATTGTTCTGAGTGCAAAACAATTTGAACTTCGCAGATTTGATAACAAGGCCGATAGTGGTCAGTTCTGAACTCCTGGTGAAGACAAGGGTTTCTCTAATTTTGACACATGTGAGAACAATGTCAGCTCATAACATGTGTCTTTATCTTTTCGATTTTCCGAAAATTATCCAGGGTTCGAAATAATTCTGACTCAGCAGCTCTGTGCTGTCTAGAAAAAGAGATGTTATCAATTCGATCAGTCAGTTTGTCAAACGAACTGCATGTGCCTCAGGAGCAGTTTCGGTGCAGAACCCCTATTTTCTTAACGAGGTGAACGTACCAGGGTGAACTCTTTTCTTCCTTCATTATTTAGCACAGTTTTTCAGTCAATTTGCAAAACACAATAGAACATGTCAGATGCAACTAATGAAAATGATGATTGAAAAAGTCTAAGCAAACATTAAGGATGTCATGCTCCTTTTTAAAGCTGCTCCGGGAACTTCATTTGGCAGAAATGAATTCCCGAGTTTTGTCGGCACGAACCCGCCGCACAGAACACAGATGGAGGAAAAATGGCATGTCGTGTACAAAAATAGAAAGAGTGTGGAATGATGAAGAAGTTCTGCAATTGGCTACTCATCACTTCTGACTTGGCGTCATTCATAATTCAAATAAATAGAAAAATATGATTGAAGAGAATAAATATTCCAACTTCACGTTGATCCACAACTGCGTTCACAACCTGTTGAAACAATGTGCTCAGGACAAGAAACAAATCAGTGGCAACGAAAACAATAAGATATGTGCTCACACCTACGATATTTATAAATATAATATTTACACAAGTTTTGTTTCGGCAACTTTAGCTTCCTTTCAATGGTTTCTTGTCGCACATATCGCCGTTGGCAACTCCCGAACCTGGAATGGCTAAATGTCTGTGGCTCCTGCAGTTGTCCCGAAGAAGCCTCGATTGATCTCTCCTCTCATGATGCAAGCATTGAATCCTTGCATTGTTGATTTCTGGTGAAACAGCCATGGTGAGCAAGCTGCGAATTTTTTGTTCAGTTCCATGCATGGTCGCAGAAGTTCCCTTGCATCCTGGCAGCTTGCGAACAGTTCAATGACCAGTTGTGGCAATTGTGGCAAAGCATGTGCACACAGATTATTTCCATTGAAGTTGATGAGCATGTGAGATGCATTTTCATTAAGTCAACTGTACATATAGAGAAAATTGAATGTCTCTTTTGGAAACAAGGCATCGTGTCACTGAAGCAACCGTTCAGTCGGTTGCTGTGGTTTCTAACGTTCATTTCACGGACGCGTAGGAACTGTTGTCATGACTACTTTGTCTCGAGGCAACCCAGGCTGTGAAAACATCCCTGGAAAGAACAACATATACAAGAGAATTAAACTTGAAGTTCGGGTTGGTCCACTACCGACACACTTTTTAACATCCATCTGCATTCCTTGACCATGGTGCACACAAACTGGTCAGCACGAAACATTAATGTCTGCAAAGTCCAATCTCAGACAATTTGTGGCAAGTCTTTCTGGTTGTTTTATGCTTGAAGATAAAGCAAAGATGTCACCGTTGGGTTTGATACGTACTCGAACTTATCGTCGTCGTACCTGCAGTTATTGGCGACGCACTCGTTGCCGGGGTAACCGCCCCCGCCCCCGCCTTCTGCACCGCTGCTACTGGGCCAGCCGGACTGGGAGCTTCCCTCGGGGGGCGAGTGGTCCAGGGTCTGCGGCGGCTGAGGGGGCACCAGGCCCTGGGGGCTGCCCCCGCTGCCCCCTTGCTGAGCTGGCGGCGGCTGCTGCTGCAGCTGCTGCTGTGACTGAGGGTGATGCTGGCCTGGAAAATTCCCTCCCTGGATCAAGGAGAAATGGGAACACATTTATGGCTTCTTCATTGTGCCTTTATTGGGTCAATTTTCCTTCTGATGATGCATCGCAAAAAAAACCCATGTTCCTGCACGGAGCTTTGATTTGGCTTGATGACTCGAGTTCAGGTTGCGATGAAACGCACGCAGATTCGAAGTCATGAACAAAATGTGGAACCTTCATCAAGTCGACGGGTTGTGTTGGCAAAAACACAACAAAATATGTTGATGTTTACGTACCTGACTCATTGGCGCACCCATGTGGTTGGGCGGCGGACCCATGCCACCGCCGCCGGGCTGCAAGTGCTGCGGACGGGGGCCCAGTGCACCCATACCGGGCTGACCTGCAGAACAAACGCATCGTGCTGGTGAAAAACTCTCGGAATCAGAAACGAAGCAATTAGATTCTTTTGTTGGTGGACCATGGAAGCGGTCACTTGACTTTGAACGTTGAACACATGTCCGCTTGCACGGCAATTTCAATTCGGTTCTTGCGATCTGGTTTCGCACCTGGCAACGAGGAGTTGTGAAGCGGCGGGGGCGGCATCATCATGCCCTGGCTGTGCGCCAGGTGGGAGGCGCTGTGGGGAGGCGGCATGTGCGTGAGCGGCGGCGCTCCGATCGGCGACGCGATGCTCCTCGACGGCGGCGGCGGCGTCAGAATCCCGCTCGTTACCGGAGAGATGCAGTTCGTGTCCATCGTTGTTTGCTGCACGTGCAAAACGGACAGGAGGGGTCAGCAAATATGCCTTTCAGGATATGCGGAAGAATCACAGGTCTCGGGGTTCTTTTGCACTTTATTGCAACGGTCACTTTCACCTCCCGAGTGTTGTTTGTTTCGAATTCGTCAGTCTTAACACAAAATGCCTGGAGATACGATCTCATGTGATCCACTTGCAAGTGTCGAAAAGCCTGTTGTTCTGTCTTCTCCGAAAGTATTACGAGTCCACTGAAGTCTTGAAGCTATTTTTCGCGTGCAGTCGTTTACCTGAGACACGAGAGACGCCCGGTACGCCGCTAACTGCTTGAGGTACTCCTTCTTCGCCATTTCTGTCCTCTTCTTGTAATTCTGCAAAAAAGACAGCCAGACGTGGTCAAGTCAAGGTGAACTGCATGGCGCAACAAACAGATTCACGCATTGCAGCTTTGATTTTATCCTCTTAAATTTTGCTGCATTTGTTTCAGCAAGGCAAGACGTTTTGGACAAATACACTTGCAAATGCACGCAACAGAAATCGATTTTGCAGCCTGAAAAGGATGACAAAGAACGAGACGCCCTGCACTGCGTCTTCGCTACGTTTTTCGTATTGGTACATACAAGTACACTTGAGGAAACACAAACTTGATCAGTTCTTTTTTTCGTTCTGCTTCCCGACGGACATGCACGAGAACCCTTTGTTTTGATTGCACGTAATTAAGAAGGTTCTTCAATGCCATGCAGGCTGCATCAATGCTTTTGACATTTTTCTCGTTTGTCACCACATTTCTGGCAAGCAATGAGCACTCTCAAAAATGTTGATCTTTTTTGGATTATTCTTTTTTCTTGACAAAATCTGCTGTGAAATGTAGATCTTGTAAGAAGAGCTCGCTGTTTGCAATGTTCTTCCGCAGAACCTGGAAGAAATCACGGCGCGAAAAAGAACGCTCTTTGTGCAATCCATGCTTCACAGCTCAGGATATTGCAAGTCATTTGTCACTTTGATATCTTTTCTCTTGTAATGCGGAAATAAAGGTGCAAACATTTACAGCCTTCTATTGCATGACAGGAATAAGAAATATTCTGTTTGCCATTTGCAGGGTTCATGAGTCTCCTGCACAAAGAACACACGCAACTGAGAGAACTCACTTTACGCGCGCCTTCCTTGTGGAGTGCAAAATAGTGAGGGCAACAAGTGCAGTGAAAGCGAAAAGGAGTTTTGAATATTGAGCCCACGCATCCGTTGACACAAGGCATGAATCTTGAAACCAAAGGTTCTGTGTGAAAGAGAACACACCCAAGGCGTCCAGTTTCTAATTTGGCCAAGCTCACAAAACTTGTTTCTGTTGCACAATGATTCAGAAGCGAAATTCATTGTTCAGCTGTTGAGAGCTTGAATGAAGTGAAATGGCAGAAATCAACTGTGTTTGGACAACAATAGAGAAATGAGAATGAAATCGCATAAATCACCGTCGAAAAAGCACTGACTGCGCAAACCACGAACACCTCATACGCGCTTGTGTGGATTCGGCATGGATGAAAATAAGAAACAGGCAACTGACCGCTTTTTCCTGAGCGTCGAGGTTGTCCCACATGGACGCGACGATCTTGGAGACCTCTCCGAAGCTGGCGTTCGGGTTCTGCCCCTTGATCGCCGCCTGCGTGTCGCGGAAAAACAGCGCATACGCCGACACCGGCCTGAAAACACAAGACACCAAAACTTTATTTCACCATCAATGCTAACGTCTCGTGCGATTTTGCAACGTGGTGTGATACACGTGGAAAACAGCTGCTTTAATGCAGATTGATAAAGCAACAGAACTGCAATAAACAAATTCTGTACGTGATAAAAATGCGCGTGTGTGAGGTGTGCGTGCATGGGTGCGTGTGGTTCGCGATGTTTGGCTGGAGGACGTCACAACTTTGAGATGGAACTGGAACCTCGTCATCCCGCAACGCTTTGGACTTTGGATTTGGTTTGCACAGTGCGAAACCATTTTTACCCACGTGAAGTAATTGCAATATCCGCAATTAAACAACAGCAAAATTTCTCTTCCCAGAGACAAAGATAATTAACAAGAAACACTGTTCATGGTTTGATTTGTTGTGATGCGTTTTAAAGTGGATGAAGGGATTGGCCATGACAGCTCTCTGATGGATGCCTTCATTAAGATTTTGATAGCCATCATTCAATTTATTTTAATTGGCAAAACACAGGGCATAATCAGCATAAAGTTACACAAATGAAGATTAAACATTGTTGAAGTTACGTGCCGCTGAATATGTTGAAACTTTTCCGCTTGATTTAAATAGGTCTGTCTTTTGTTTGTACACAATTTATTCTTCAAGCAACGCGGAGATTTGTGTGACTCAAGCCAATGACAGTTTTTCTTCTTTTCAAAAAACTGAGCAAAGTCCTGCAAAGCCAGTGAAGACGTCAACGAACAAAAACAAAAACAGCAAAACTTCTGAAAAACAAAAGAAAAGTCGACTTTAGTTGTCTGCGTGATACGAGCGTCTCTTGTCAGGAGGAAACGGACTGGTCAACGCAGACGGACAGGTCAACCCGATGGAATCAACGCAGGATGAGAAGGGGATCGGACAGGCGAATGAATCTGCTGACGAGACGTGCAGCTAAACAGGAACAGTCTGGATTCTGAGAAGAACATGCAAACTGAAGTTTGATTCACTCAATCTCTTCAAAGCCATGCATCCTGCACACACAATGCTTGCGCAGATGCAGTGACGCAACGAGCTTTTAATTATTTATCTCAATCGATTCCAGATTCCAAGAAAACCATTAATTGTGACAATATAAAGTACATCAAATTCCTGCAAAATCATCTGCCGTGTTCCACTGTATGTTTTGCAGTGGCGCAACAGAGCTTTTTCGTCCAACTTTTGAGAAGGATATCATAAAATATATTAATGGTTTTCTTGTCAAAAGTCTTCTGGATCAAGTATGACACAAAAGTACATTTATAGAATTATGCAATCAAAGTAATGCTTCATCAAGAAGAAATCCATTCCCTCTGAAACGCGTCCTGTTTGATTTTATTGTTTTGAAAGCTCCGTATCCTTGATGTAAAAATTGGAGGCCACGGATGCAGAAACTTGAAACCACTACAAACCATGATTGGGGCAAAAAATTGCTATTCCTCAGTCCCCTTGAAGGCAAAAAAGGAAAACATGTCCTTTTTTCAAGATTAATGGGTGATTTCTACATGTTCTAATTACAGCGCTGATCCGGATCTGCTCTGTCAGCGAGTTGAATGCATCGCGAGCTTTTTTCACGTTTGACGGGAAGTGAAATCCAGAAACCTCCGTCCAAAGTGAACAAAATGTTTCCGTATTTCTGACATCAATCGTCAGAAGGAGGGTCTCTTTGCCTCGGTGGACTTTTCATTATGCTGATTAAAACTGCAGATAATTAGAGAAATTGAATGCTGAATCACAAAGGGCCTTCTTCCCTTTCTTCCCCTGCTCTTGGCTGCTGCTGAATCTGCATGTGGGGACACGGAGTAGTGCTCTCTTCGGTTCGCAGGTCAGAAAGAAAAGGTCTGTTTTCTGCAACGCAAAGAAAGCTTCATTTTGCCGATGACACACAAAACCAGCAAAATTTCTTGTTGGACTTTTTTGACAAGTTCACAACGACTAAACCTGTTCCCAGCCATTTCTGATGTCGCATTTGCTGTCCAATTTCGGTTTCACAAAACCAAACATTCCAAAAAGGGCACTCCATTTCTACTTGTCAGAGAGAGCGCAATTCCCTGATCTTGAGTGGTGCAGAGATCTTTCAGGGATAAATATGACATGAAAAATCGGGGGTTCGCGACCCCATCCAATCAATAACATTAACTCCAAACATTAAATTTCAATTTTATCGCCCATAAATCTCTTCCATGTCGCAATATTTCTTGTAATGGCCCATTCTGAGAAGAAAGCATCTTTTGCCAAAATTTTTCGAATATGTTTGCATTGTTTTGGACGCAATCCCAAGTCTTGAAAGGTCTTGTTCGCAACATGTAATGAAATTCTCACACAACTCATGTCTTGCAAGTTTGCTGCCACATTCTTGTTTCTCCATACAAGCTCGATGTTTTGCAAATGGATACAAGTTTATTAAATTTGTTTGGTTAATGCACCCCTAATGCAGTGCCTTTTGGCAAATTACGGTAACCATTGTGCAAAACATTAATAAATAAAGGGAACAAAATGCGCAAATAACATTGGACACAGAACTCAGATTTTGAAACAAAGTGCCGACACTGTCTTCCAGGATCCTGCATGCCCAGGAGCATGCACAACAAGCCTCGTTGCGCGCAGGTTGATTGAATCGGACAAACCACAGAGGAAAACGAACCGCAGAATGCGTAATCCCAAAACGATGAATGGAATGAATTTTTGCGGAAGTTGGTCCAAAAGTTGCCAAATCAGGAGAACAGAGCGGTGTCAAAACCAACTCCACGTAAAATCAACCTGAAATGACCGATGCGTGGGCAAATGCGTGATACACAGTGACAGGGATTCTCTTTGGCACAGACAGACAATTTTTTTCATCAATGAGCCGCGTATGCATTTGATACAAGTGGATTCGAATTGGAGATGAAAGGATCGCGATCACAAAGCGGAAACGCTTGCCTGCGCAGATAGAGATCTTATCGTCGTCGGGATGTTTGACATGCGGAGAGTCGCCGAACCTGCTTCTTGTCGTGCGCTGACAGAAGCAATACGAGTCCTGTCTCCTCAAAATGTTTCTATCTTTTGACGTGCCCAAACGGGTCAACTACGCAGCATTTCTGAACGCGGAATCTCTCGTTTGTGATGCTGTTCAAGCACAACTCAGTTCATGGAGAACACGCCTCGAACTGTCCACATCGCACCAACTCTCAGAGACTGGGGACAATGCGCCACCCCGGTGCGCACAGCCTGACTCAGGTGATGGGCTCTTCAAAGTCTCTCAATCGGAAAATTGCGCACAAATCAGTCTCCTTTTCAGTCGTTTTTCTGAGCATATCCGCTCCATTTTGAACCTATTAGAGGTGACAGGCAAACACGCATCTTTGAACTGCTTGACTTCTCATATTAACGACAGAGAAAGATACATGTTAGCAAAACTTGTACTAGTACTCGTACTTCTGCTCAGAGAACGTGTTTCACTTGGTATCGACTACGCGAGAAGATTCTGTCACCCTCAAATTGCAAGTGACCAAGCTTTTGTGCATTTTGAAGACGTTAAAATATTTCTTTGCGGCCATGACCAGCTGAGTCCTGGAAATCAACAAGACTTTGAGTCCCCAGCAACGTTCAACGTACCTTGCTCTAGAGGTGTGTCTTTGACATAGCAAACGCGTTTTCATCTGGCAGGCATTCCAAACCAGAGACCATTAGCCCACAAATTGAGGGTCCTTTGTCACTTTTTGCATGAGATGCTACTTATTGCCACACAAAGGTCATGCCATAGAGTCTTTACAGTCATATGGCCAACTGTATTTCTAATAATTGCCTTTAAAGGACTTGAACAATTATCATTCACACAAAAAAGCAATTTCATGTGAAGATGCCTACAAACCAGACCAAATTTGCTGGGTCTTCTTTTCAGGTTCATCCACAGTCAGATTGAACCGATAAAGGAAAAAGACATCCTTTTTGTTAGAACCTGCCAATTTGAGTCCTGTACCTTCTCAGGTCTCTCATTTTTATGACATCTCGAAGACCTCGGTCTTAGGTGACCGTTAAACAATCATCGGTTCAAATTCTCAAAGGCTTGTTGCCAACAGAACGATGTAGTTCTGTTTCCTTTCATCCGTGCTCTCATTACTTTTAAATTCTTGAATTTGTGCTGGCTCTCGTGCAGTTGATGTCTTCATCAATATCACGGGACGAAATTTCTTTGCACGATCCGTCAATGTCCGCATGAACGACAACAGCTCAGTGTTCAACAGTCGAGAATCTTCCTGTCACGTCTTCACAAAAATCTTTCTTCGATCACACATCAGAATGAAAGGAAAATGCTGTTTGCTTGAAGGATGGCCAAAAATAACATTCTGGTCACACCCCTATTATTCTGGCAGATTTATCGTGGCAGGAGCACATTTGACTTTCACTAAGTTACTCAGACAAAAAGGGATTTTCCTCGAGTAATCTTCATTGGATGGAGCCGAGAACCCTCAATAGGATTTGAGAGTATCGTGCAAAGACTGTTGTCTGGACGAGAGAATACAGCCATGAAGCCGAAAATTGAGTGCGTTTTTGCTTGCCCATCAAAGCCTCTCAATAGTCTTGGGATTATCATGGCAGGGAAAACATGTTCCACCTGATCAGTCAACCTCGCGGCCCTACTTTGAGTACTTTTTTTCTGAAAGGTATGTCCAAAAAAGTATGATCTGGCAGAGCGATATTTCTGATTCTCCGCACCAACCGTTGTGTACGTATTTTGGCAAACAAAACAATGACACAATGACTTGTGAAGTGAAACTGTGAAGTCGACACTGAGAACTTCTGGTCCGCAACGGAAACGATAAGAGGGCGAGGATCTTATCTCAGAATCTTCAAAATTTCTGGATAATTTACGATGAAGAGGCAACTGTGTCACGCATGCAGGCGTAAAACCGCTGGATCACGCCTCAACTTTGAAGTTGCCACGGACCTTCAGCCAAGCCTGAACGATTTCTTTGTGACTCAGTGACAACCAACCCCAGTGATACTTTTCACGCAATGTGTGGTTTTCCTTCTTGTTCGCGAAGAGATTTTGGGAAGATAACAAAAATAGAGCTCAAAACTACAAAAAAAGACAGTTCAGGTCAACTCGCTCTCAACAACGCAGTTTCTGAGTCTGAGATCCTGCTGGACAGATCGACGCGTGCGCGGTGACGAAGCATCCTGGTTTGTACGGAAGTGCAAGTTTTGCAATGTAGATTCAATGAGTTCAGGATCTTCAACTCTCTCTTGAACCTGATGATCGAACATGTGTTTTTTTTTTTCTGAAAACACTTGCACCGGTTCATCGGTTCTCCGTGGGACCCACCTCTGCTCGATTCCACCTGTTTTGGGAGGTCTTCATCTGTCTGTCTCTGTGTAACGCCATGTTACACATAATGGGGTTGTTGCCATCATGTGAGCCCTTGACTTCAGCCTATTTGACCATATGTTTCATCGGCGCACCTGCCCTGGGGAATTTCCAGCTCAATCTTTTTTCTTGTTCACATTTTGAGCCGAGATCTTGCCCACGTCTCAGAGAATAGAATGATCAAATCTTCCAAATGTTGGTTCCAGTTTCACGTCCTGATAAATTTGCAGCTGAGCTGAAGCTCACTGTGATTGTCCACCAAAATCTCAAACGGAAACTGTTGCATGTGCATGCAGATCTACGATCGTACTCACTTTTGAGGTTCGTTGGGATCCTTCTTCTTGCGTTTCTTCGGGGTTTTTGGTTTCTTAGCAACGGTGACTGGAGGGATGGGGGACACCATTTCAGCCGCACCCCGCTTCAGACCATTCTGAAAAGTAACAAAAGATTGAATTTTCTTTCTGTCTTGTGTGTCTGTTTTTTCTTCCAGTTGTCCTGTTGAAAGGTGTGTGTGTTGAAAGATAAAAACATCAAGATGCAAGAAGACAAATACTTTCAATTGTCCACCTGGACACCTGAAAGGATTCAACAAGATCTTACAAGCCAATTCGTTCCCAAAAACGAGACACGAAGGAAATAACCAAAAAGGGAAAACTGCTGCAGAGAGTTTCTGCTTTCAAATGCCGTCAAAAGAATGATGGATTCTTGACGGGTCAATAGGCTTAAAATCAAAAGAACAACTTGACATTTTCCATTCAAAAAGACCAGTGACAATTAGAAAAGTTTCTTTCATTTTATCGAAGGTTTCTTTGGACCAAAATGAAGCGTTTCTCTCAATACGAGGAAATTTAAATCAAAAGGTTAAGTCGATAGCACTTGTTCAACGTTTTGCAACAATATAAGGTGCACAGGGTGTGGCTTCCCCATTCCGCTCAGATCGAAAGTCAAAAAGTTGTTCCTTGCCGCATCCAAATTAAAAAGCACCAAATAAATAAACTAATTTGAAATTACATATGAAATCAAAGTTGTTGAGGTGCTGAACAGTCGGTCCCAAAATTAGGTGTATGTGTGTCAGTTTCTGGGATCGGCTTATTCGTTGGAAATTCGTGCTGAAAACTATTGCAAGAAGGAAGCTTTGAATTTCTCTTTGGTTAATTTTGAAACTTTCTCTTCTCTTTTCTGTTGAAAGTTTTACAACTTTCCGCTTGGAAGACCAGGAGAAAACAAGTTTTGAAGTTGGGAACTGTTGTGGCAGCCGAAAAACATCTTTGAATGTTTTGAGTGACACAGTTTTTTTCTCACTGCCTCATCCAGAGAAAAACGACCCCCAAAAGAGTTCCTGAGAAAACTTGACTCATGAAGAGTAGATCAACTTGAGAACGGTCTATTGTTCAGTTGCGTATTCCAAGCTTTCCATTGCAAAATTGTAAAGAGGTGATCCAAAAATGAGCTGTTTTTCTTGGTCACACAAGAGTCAAATTCCGACCACGATAAAATTTGACATCATAACTTGTCAACTTGTTTATCTTTAATTTCCATGCGTTTGAATGGAACACCTCTGAGGAATAGCTTTCCTGCAAATTAGCCTTTTTTGTGTAGGTGCAATTGAGTTGAAATAAGTTGTGCTGGAATTTTTGGAGAATGAAGGGTCAACCTTTGTGACTGGTGTCGGAGTATTGCTCAAGCAAACTTTTGTCACAGACAAGGATTCTGGAGTTCATGGGGTTTGACGCAGAATTGACATGGTTGGCCACCAACAAGATAAAACAGTTTTGTCGGCGCAACACTCACATGGATGCTGTCGTCGCTCGAGCTCTCCTCGCTCCCGCTCTCGCGCCCGGGTGACGACGTGTTGTTGCTTCCGGTCGGCGACGCGCTCATCATGCCATTGTGCATGCGCGACAGGACGCCCCCTGGTGGGTGGATCCCGTTGTGCGAGCTGTAGCCCGGCAGCGCGCCCCGGTGCAGTCCGTAGTGCCCCGCCCCCGGGTGCATCACGCCCATCCCGCCCTGCTGGGCGTGAGGGTGGTGCGGGTGCATCCCGCCGGAGTAGGCTGAGACCGGGTGACTAGGAGTTACGAAGTAGTTATGGTTGGAATGCCTGGGCATGGAATGGTGAGATCCCTGCATCGGGTTGCTGTTCATGAATTGCTGTTGCGGGGCTGATTGAAGGTGTTGCTGCTGCTGTTGCGAGTTGTTGTTGCTGGACACGGCAGTGTAGTTGCTGGGGGAGTAGGAACTGTTGATATCAGGTATCGAGTCAAATGTCTGAGGGGGTGGGAACTTGGGGGCAAGAAGTCCAGTGTGGCTCGCGACATAGCCGTTGCTATGATAACCGTTCTGCATGTACTGGGGCGGCGGTTGCTGGGGCGACTGCTGCGGTGAGTGTGATTGGTAGTTGTAGTTGGTGTCAGTGACGCCCCCTAGTGATTGACTTTGTTGACTGGGGACGTAGCCTCCATTCTGGACTGGCTCTGGCACCTGCAAAATAGACACCGAAGGTACAAACGAGTGACCGTCCACCAAAGAACAAACAGAAATGCAAAAGCAACGCGGATGTGTGTGTGTCTCTCTGATTCGGTTGAAGAACCTTTGACACAACAAAAAGGGTATCACCTTCAAGATAATTTTGTGTCGAATTTTATGACAAAACAAATTTGTAAATTGTGACCATTTGTTTCAAGCCACAAAACATCACAAATTTCCACCTGTGTCAAAAAAATGAACAGCTTCAATCTTTATCTATTGCACAGAAAAAGTTTTTTTGTTGAACTTCAAGACAAATTACATCGTGTTTAATTAATGAACACATTGTTCAATTAATTATGGTTCATGCGCCTAATAAAAAGCTCATTGTAAAAGCTGTTTCTTGTTCAATTTTTTTGCCGCCATGATCCTGCTTCACCTGTCTGTCATCTTTTCTGCTTTTGAATGATTCAGTTTTTACACGTTTTCTCTTGAAAAAATGGAAACAAAGAGATTTAGTGAAAAAATGCGGGTGATAATACCCGTGGAGGATTTGTCCAGTGAAACCCCATGTTTGACGGAAAAGATCTGAGAGATAACGCGTCAACGAAAACACGGGACTGCTTTGACGTGGTTCACGGCAACACGATGACGTGCTGACCACGTGTTGACGTGTTGACGTGAGCGTACCTGCGTGACGCCGTTGAGCCCCAGCGGCGGCAGGTTGAAGTCGTCGTCCCCAAAACTCGGAGCGTGAAACGTCTACAAATACACAAAACGAAAAACGGTTGAATTGCTGGTTGCAAGATATGAGATGTATTTTGTTCATCTTTTCGTGGAAATGTTCTACTTGTCTTTTGTTTCTGTCTCGTCGTTTCTGCCTTTCTCCAACCAAGGGTCACTCAAATGAAGGGACGTGAAACACATGTTCGTCTGCAAACTGTCAAGTGACATGCTGTCATGCATTCAGTTCAAAATTCTCCCCTTTCACTGAAATCATTAAATATTAATTGGTCCTTGGATGAAAAATTAAGTGAAAAGCTTTCAAATCAGAGTCAATTGTTTTGCATATCTGCTGGGATTAGTTCTTTGTGTTGAAATTAGTCCTTTGTTGGTATTTTGCCGAGTCTCAATCTCCACCAAGGGATCGCTTCAATCGCTGCCTCTGTTGCTTCCATTGACCCGAATTCTGAACATGAATTTGATTTGTGAATGTGTACTGTTTCAGCCAAGGCGAAAAAAAGCAATGGCCAGTTTGGCAATTACTTTCTGAGAAACAAAAGTCCACCGGGAGACATTTTCCTCGAGTGGTGATGGCCTGTACAAAAGTGAGTCCGTGTAAATCAAGTAAAACTCATTTAAGTGATCCTGGGAACAAAATAAGGGTCTAAAGGTGTTGCTCGCTGAACCCAAACAGTCTTGTCATTTCAGACAGACTTGCATGTTCTCTCGATATCTTTTTGTTGAAAAATTGTCCCTTTTCAGGTTCGGAGAAACCTGATGATGTCTTGCAGGTATTAGAAAGCGAAAAGGATTCTGAAGAAATTTTTGGAGTTGAGAAATAAAATTTTGTATCTGTTTTCAAAACCAACAGAGGAATATGAGAGATGTTGAATCCATTTGAGTAAAATAACTCTGCAAAGACCACTTCGTGGTGGTTTCTTTTAAAATCTATTAGCAAATACTTAAAGCAGCAAAACAGCAAAGAGGAAAGAAGATCTCCTTGGAGAGATTTTTTATCGTTTCGTAGAGGCAGAGAGATGAGTGTCTAAACTTCAATGGCAAACCAGAAGATAGAGATTGTTAAGTGACATCATTAACTGGAAACATCAAAGATACGAAAAAGGCCACGACGCATCTTTGAACTCCACTCAGAGCAGCCTTGCCGTCTAATTAAAAGTGGAAAAATAGGAGCACAAGAGGGGAAGCTGTTGCGGAAAAAAGTGTATCATCTTGTCGCGCAGTGTCGTGAAATATGCGCAGAAATCCCGTCAGGGTCATTTCACACTGCAGGCGCTGCATGCACTCTTGCATTGCATGAGGGAGGATTCGCAAACATGTTCGATCAAGTCCTCCCTCCACAGGTCGTCGATGAGCTGATATTTCAATATTCATATCGCTATTGGATTTTCCCTGCAGTTTGATGAGCACAGGTGCAGGGGAGGAGGCAGCGGAAGAACCCATTGAAAGCGCTTAGCCTCCAATCTTTTATCAAAACCCATTAACTTTCTCGTCAGATAAAATTTCTGTCCCTTTCTTGAAGCTGCTAGGAAAGAAAAAAAGCTGCAGCGATGGAGAGGAAAAATAGTCGCAGCGCGACTCTTCTTGCACAGCGCGTGTTCGCAGGCTTCCGATATCCAGTAAGAATCCAACCAAACCAGACGGAGAGAGAGAAAGTAAAAAATATTGCTTGTCACTTACTTTTGTTGCCATGGTTACGTTGATTGCTAACTCAATGGCGTACATCTACTGCAAAAAGTACTCCATTTGTGGCTATGATCCCTTTTCGCGTTGCAACTGAAGTGTTCTGCCAGGTACACACAGTTCTTCTCTCTCTTCACAGAAGTTGCAAAAGTTCAAAATACTTTTCGCAAAAGGGAAATACTCTTTTGCGTTTGGTTCACTTTTAATTGAGGCACTTAAACATCTCTCAGATTTCTTCAGTGAGAGCAAAAAGCATCTGCATCGAAAAATACCTTGTTATCTAAGTTTTAAAGCAAATCCTCATTTGAAACCAAATCCCGTAATATTTGCGTGCCCCTGTCAAACAGGATTTACATTAGCTTTATAGTGAGCTGTTACATTACGCATAAATGCAATGTTTAAAATCCCTGCTCTGCTATTACTTCTCCGTCAACATGCAACCTTCCGTGCTCAGATCGACGAGAAATTCCCTTCTTCCTTTCCAATCAGCGTTATTTTCTTTCCCTTGCAGCGCACAATGAACGATAATCCACCAAAAAGTACAACAAACAAGATGACAACTTTATCCTTTTCTTCTTCAGCTCACTAACTGTGTAATCCTGTTTTCAAGTTTGTTTCATCACCGTCTTCTCTCTCATTCAGTTGTCATGTTCGCGCAATTGATTTTTTTTCGCTTCTGTCTCTCAGATCCTGCTCGGTTGAACGTGCGTGCGTTCTCCACACTGTCCCGTTGTGCTATGACAAAGTTTGGTCGGTGCGAGAGTGAGTTGGCAGCATCTCCGGCCGCAGCAGCGCGCGAGCGGCAGCCGAGTTTGAGTTGAGTTGAGGAGGCAGGGTCGGTCCGCTGAAGCAGCAGCAGCTCCCTGCCTACACCGAGCGACCCGCCCGGCCGCTCCCTCTCCTTCCCTGCTGCCCAGGCACAGGTCCATCCCCTCCCTCCCATCCTTATAGGGCACAAAGCATGTGGGAAGGGCTGACAATTTATGGCCTTGATAAAGCACACTTGGAAATGCATGCAATATGCACACCAAATCATTCTTTCAGAAGAAAATGTTCCCACCTCTCGTTTGTTTGCTGTTCGCACTTTTATTGAAGAGCGTTGAACCGTTTCAAAACAGAAAAAATTCATTTTCATTTGTTTGAGGGGCAAAACACAATAAAATGTCCAGTTTTGCTGCAGCACCTTTTTTCTTAAACACCAGTCAAATCTCACAGTAATTTTCTCTTCCGTGGCAGGTTTACTCAAACACAATCGCACGTGTTTCCGAAACAACACGTGCAACATGTGGACGATTTTTATCGATACGCCGTGTAGTTGTTGTTTTTTTTTCCAAGCTTTGGGTTTGTATCAGTATTGCAACGATAGTGATCTATTAATATTGAGAAATTCATTTTCATCCATCAAACTCAAGAAGCGCGCTTTGTGCAGGGCTGACAGCTCCCCCCATCAGCTGAAACTGCAGCGCGCCACCGCCACACACTGTTTGCAGTGCAACAATACGCCATCATTGTTGGTTCTGATGGAAAAGTACTCACGACATCTCTTTCAACGTGTAGAGTCCATCTTTGGAAAAGCACAACAACAGTGTGAAAGCAGAGTGAGAAGTCGTACCTGCGAAGTCTTGGTAATCGCGCAGAGCTCCCAAACTTCGTCAACCAAATTTGTTTGGTCAGGACACACAGGAAAAATTAAAATAGGGTGTTTCCTCTTTCAGTGCAGTGGAAGGGCGACCACTGCTTCACTTCACCGGTGTTTTCTGGGCAAGTTTCCACATAACAGCACAGAGGTTTCTCCTCCTTGTGACATTTTTCCTTGGGAATGAACTCTTCAGCTTGTTTTCAGTGATGCTATGTGACACATTAATTTGCCTGGCCTATGACATCTTGTTAATGGACGCACAGTTCAACAATATAATTAGATTTTATGGCCCTTGCTGGACAGCAGATGGAACCAGCCTTCAGCGCTGCGTCATTACTGCGCCTTCAACGACAATTCTCAGCACTGCCGACTTTGCGGAGGTTTTTCGAAGAAAACAATTCTTGACAAACAATCTTTGTTTCATCATACAAACAGAAATAGAACGCAGGAAGGTACAGGTGAAGAAAACACACTCCAAACTGCAACAGCTGCTGGAGTCGCTAGATTTTTTCATGACCAGTTGTGGCCTGCTGGCTGCACCATAAAGCTCTTTTTCTTATTCATGTGCAGTTCATAAAAGTCTCCATTGATGACCAGCAATTATCAACCACAGAATTTTTTTCTATCTTGTGTCGCCGAGCGGAAAATTTTCTATTCTGCTCAAAATCTCCCACGGTCGCGGTGTCGCCGCGGTGTATCAAGGCTTCCTGTTGTCACGGGGAAATTGTCTTCTTGGCAGACAAGCAAGTGCCAAACCAAATTCAATAATCTTGCAACATTTTATGGGGGTTTTCGCAGTTATGTACGAGCCAATCGCATGTTCTCGCTGCAGCGAGGTTGTGATGGACGTTTCTTGGTTCAAGTTGTGTTCAAATCGAGATGAAAACTTTTCTTGATGCTTCTCTGCAGTCCGTACACAATTCTCAAGTGGAGTCTAATTTGCCCCGTGTTTCAACTGTTTGAGCTCTGATAGCATTTGCATTGTGACACTCCTGTTCAAATGGCTTCACTCAATTGAAGTCTGCGTTAGTCGTTCGACACCACATTACTACAGTTAGGTCCTGGCTTCCTGCACGAGGAGCAGATAGGAAAGTGTCATTTTGACAGGGGATGATGTGCCGTTGTCTTTCGGCTGGTCCCAAAATCAAATCTGTTGAACAGTTATGTTGGTTTGATTTTGGTTGCTCTTGGGGTTCTTCGGGCCTCGTTGGAGTTTATGGCTGGGTCCACATGGTCTTGGTCCTGTGGTTCTCATCCTCACAAGAAGAGAACCGATGTTCCATCGTTGCACGACACATGGTGGTTAATTTTGCGACACAGTTGTGTGGTGACAGTTTGACAGGGTCAAATGATTGGATATTATGTGGACGGGGCCAGCTCTCTCCTGCTTGCCATCTGGCCGATGTTCCTCTCCCATGTAAACATGCTATCTAAACACCTTTTCAACCCTCCAACACACCACACCGATTCGGTGACTGAAATGTTTGAAGCATCTTTCAAATTTGAACTTTTTCCAACACGATCAATGCGTGAAGGAAATCTGTCTCGACCTGTTCTTTGACACACCTTGATTGGCTTGAAAAGAGTGAGGGGAAGGAGCCAAGACTGACTGGGTTCTGTCTTCAAAAGACCTGCATTTTCTTTGGGAACAAAACACACGAAAACCTCTCCTTGCAAGCGCAAAACTTGCAGCAGCACAGCGACAACTGCCTGCAGCTTGGAAAACCAGAGGTTCAAATTATCAAGCGCCGCAAACAGGAATCTGTCCCATGTGGGCAAACGCAGGAATCCCAAAGCAACAGTTGTCATCTGAAATGTGCTAATTTGTGTTGATATTTCCCTGACGACAGTATCATAGAGACCGACTTAGTTACAGCTGACATATTGTTGTCACTTCGCAACAACTTCATTTTGCACTTGATGCCTTTTTCCGATTAATTAAGGGGCTTATCAAGCAAGATATGCTTGTGCTACAAATGTCTCCACTTGTTTCTGCTCTTATTTTGCCTTCACACTCAAGACTTGCTCGTCTGGTGTTCACCAATCTGCAGGAATGTAGGAAGGCTGCAGACTTCGAAAAAATAACACCCAACGGACACAACACTTCGTAGCAAAAGGTCATGACCTGAAGACATTTGAGAACCATCTCTAAAAGCTGTACAACAATGGATGACAAATACAGAAATGTGGCTGCGGAGTGTTTGAGTCAGATGGATGCATTATCCAATGATTGTGTTTCTCACATGTAAGAACCTTTCCGCTGATGCGTTTCATTCACGCCGATTCACCCGGCCCGTGACCTTTGGCATTTCATAATTTTAATGATGATGGGGGTTTTTGCAAACCAGAACCGTACGTTTTGACAGATTCTGACCTGGGGTCGACCCATTTCGGAAACGCATTTTCTACTGAAACGAGATCTTGAACATATGAATCTTGCCTTTCGAATTTTGCTGTGTGTTGAATTGTTTGAGCAAAATGAACAAATCGCATCAAAGTGTTTCAGGGAGATTTGGTTCTCAGTTTGCAAGTGACCGCTACTCAATACGACAACCACAAACACGTGAAAAGTATTTTGCTGAGTTCAACAGGCGTTCAAAAGAACTTTTGGGCCAATGCAAAATGCACGAATACATTTCTCCGTTCTTTGTTTCAGACAACTGAAAAAACTGCAAATTGTTTACCGTGATACTTCGACGACACGTTTCGCCTCGTGAGATTCGAAACTCACTGCGAGAGGCCATGCTTGAGCAAAAAATGGAATTATCACCTTTAGAAACTCAGCAACAATCGATGACGGGTGTTTGCACATTAATAGCACCAAAGGGTTGATATCCAAGAACATATGTCAAAGTGAGGTATGATACCATGTCATTAGAGAACAATTAACTCTGCAATAACCAAGAATCAAGACAGATTTTTACCCTGTAATCTGTGTAACTCTAGGCCATGCTTGGCAAATAAAGCTTGAAAGCCACCCAGTGAACATATGGCTGAAGATGATGTGCTAAGAATGTCTTCATTCAGAGATTTTAAAATTCTTACATTGGTTTTCTAACAAGCAAGAGGGGAATAGTCACAACAGGCAGATTTTCAAATTTGAAACTGATTCAAGGTGTTCAGTCAGACGTCTGAAAATTCAAACCTGCTGTCGTTTCCAAGACTCGGAGACACCTTGTGAAACAACAACTCTCCTTCTCCGATTGTGGAAATTTAACATTCTCGACCCACAATGAATTTGAATTTCTGAGGTGAAAATCACGTTGAACCAACTGGAATTTCGCGGGCGATTAGCGGGCACCGTGCCGTATGGACCGTGGATTACGGGCATGAAAGAGTCTCGCACCCCGTCCCACCCAGCAGGGGGCGTCAAGATGAAAGTGCGCGATGCTTCAATTCTTGCAGCGGAGTATTAATCTCACGGACACTGCAGTGTGTGCCGCAATGCAAGGCCCGAAGACCTGTCAATTAGCACCGCACAAAAAGATGCTGACCACGAGTTGTCATCATCTTCGTTCGTCTCGAGAGACTTGCTCTTTGTTGATGGCCATATTGTTCTATTTTTGTGTGTTACACAAATTTGGGTGTACAACGTGGCACCACCGCTTCAATTTCCAGTTGACTGCAAACACATTTTGTTTTTGCCTCAGCAAGGGATCCATACAAGGTCAAAAAGTTAATCTGCGAGCGAATTGACCCCGCGTACTGAGGACACACCACAGACACAAGTATTTTCAGGTGCACAAAGCGGATCAATAACTCTCAACATTTACAACATGACAACTAACAGCAATGATAGCACATCATTTGTGACCAAAATGACAGTTCTCAGACACAGCACAACCGAATTCAGCCCTGCAGCCACACAAAGTGGAAATGCTCACTTGGGTTTAAAGCCTTTAAATCTTTCCCTTGGGGTAAAAACGAACCCCTCTAATTGGTGGCCATCTTCGATTACTTGGACAAAAGCCAAGAAACTGCTCTGCCATTGTTATCGCCGGAGATCAAAAGAAAAGCCGCACACTTCAAAGGGGTCTGCGGGAAGACAGATGGACAGTGGAGAAATAAAGATGTCACAATAAGAAACGCATAAATCCTGATGGGACGTGGGTAATCAGTCATAATCCCCCCGGAAACTTAACTGCATTAACTGCCTTGAGAGGAGCGGTCGCTCTCTGCAGTTGCAGCCTGAACCTTCTGCGTCAAGCCGGACATTTCTCAACTCTCGACATGTCGTGGCAAACACTGCTTTTTCCTCTTCAACACTTTTTTTTCTCTTTCACCTTGTCCTTCTCATACTTGCCAGTGAAAACAAAAGATGTGTGTCCAAAGCAAAACACTGTGGTTGTTGTTTTTTTCGGGGTTCAACCGATGTATTTTTGAACCACTGCAAGATACGTGCAGCTTGAGTGAACGTGGACCAATTGAACATTTGCACCATGTGAAGACAAAGCGCTGCAAACTGAAGAGTGCACACGATGACAGACAAATTTCTCAACTTTCAAATAAACTGACATGATTCTGATCACAGCGAGTTTCTCAAATTTTGCTTTTGAATGACAAAGAGAAACTCGAGCTATTTTTTCGCGGCAAATATTTGTCTTCTTTGACCCAGTTCGATAGTTGTTGATTCAGATTCAGGGAAATGTGTTGGTGAATTATTCACTGCTGGATAGTAAGCTCTCTACACTGATTTACAAATCTGAATGGATGACACTCGTATTGATTCGGACGAATCTCGACCTTTATTTACGAGAACATTTCAGAATGTGCAATCAAATCTACTCTTCAGCTGCACACATGATGGTCTCTTCCGCATTTCTCTTTTCACTGGCTCAGGTTGAAATTTTTTTTCTTGAAGCAAACCAGACAAACTTGGTGTGTGTTCGTGTGCATGTGTGCGTGTTTGTGAATCAGTGTGTGTTCTGTGCGTCGAGCGTTGGTTCTTCGTTTGTCAGCAGAAAACAGTCCATTTGCAACTTCTTGAAATCTTGTGCTGCTTTTGTGTCGCTCTCTCAAAAAGAATTCAGACACAGACCTCAGCCTTATTCCCCTTGTTCTCGCTAAAAGCAATGTTAGACCTTGTTATATCACCCAAAGTGTCCAGACAAGACAATGTTATGTAGATTGGATAAAGCCTTGTTCACAGCCTCCAGATTAGGCCTCAAAACAATCATTCCACTTGGTCAAAGATGCAGCAGCAAAAACTTGCAACACAAGAAGGGGGCATGGCGAAACATCTGACAGTGTTCTGCGTTTCCGCAATTGGTGCACTTGACAAACAGAAAAGGTTTAAAATGCTTTTCGAGTGCTGACCAATACCACTCAAGTGTGTTGTTCACATACTTGTCCCGTCTTCGAAAAGCTCTTCACACTCTTAGAGTGACCAATGGCTTCCAGATTGCGAACAAAGGTTCAAATTTACCCAGTCTTCCTTTTGCCATTTTCAAACGTGGAATCAAAGCTTTGTATTCGGTTGACCGCTGTTCGAGAAATTCTCCGTGAAGCATCCCAAACATGAGTGAGGGGTGTCACAATGTTTGTCGGAGGCAGGTTGCAGCGAGGCATGGCTCGATACGTTATGACGGCAGCTTGATTAGGCTGTCAGCTCCTAGTTAATACCCGATGCTGATGTCTTCACATTTAACATGCCAATTTCCATCCCGCCGGATATCTCCTGAAATCCTTTTCTTTGAGAGGAGAGGAAAAGGTGGTCTCGCCGTATCAAATGTCAGAATTTTAAAATTTGATGAAAACTGACTTGACTTGTGTTGAATATATCCGAAAGCAAAATATCCCCTGCCAGACGACCTGTAATTTGTTGCAAAACTTCCAAAAATTTGTGAAATGCGTGTTTTTGTGGATGCAGATTCTCAGGTGGGAACCCATTCCGAAGCTCAACTTGTGCTGTGATTTTTTCCCAGGTAGAAAATAGGAAAAAACTCACGACAAGTTTTTGTTCAACCCAGCGCCTTTTTTCTTCAAACAATTGTTGAATCGCAATTGATGTAGGTAAATTAGGCGTGGGAGCTATGGTTTCATTGAAGCCGTAGACATTTCCAGTTTTTGCCCAATTATGAGCAGATCTACATTTTTGTGAGCGACCCAATTTTCAGCACAGTTTAACCTTCACAAGAAAGGGCCTCCTAATTAAGAAGGCCCTGGCCTCGTGGAAAGCAAAGAGAAAATTTTCATTTGTCTGCCCAACCTTTGATCATAAAACATCTGCGTAATGTCACATAATATTAGCAATTACTCTCAAACGTTTGCGGCCTTAAGAAAGTGAAATTAGAGACTAATACAAGAAACTAATCAGGTTGACAAAAAGTCTTTAAGAAATGCACCTGCCCTTGCTTTCTCTTTGACAAGCACAACGAAAACGAAAAACCATAATTTGCTCTGGACGATTGTGATTTCGAAGACTGTGTATCATTCAACCAAAGACTTTTTCAATTTCCATTTTTGGCTTCAAAACGCACACCATTCAACAAGGCCATAACGTATCCAGCTGTGATTTCACTTTTTTCTCAACAATAATCATCATTTGAGTCAAACAAGATTTCAATTATGTTTCCTGAGGCTCAAATCACTCCACAAAAGTGGAGAGAAAAATCTGCTGACCCTTGCTGAGCCAAACAACTCCATTAACAAGAACACAAATGCTCAATTATCACCCCGTCAAGGCTCTACAAACACAATTTGCATGTTTCATTGCGTTTGTGCTTTGTGAACAGATCTTGTTGGTGGGAACAATATTCACCCCGGATGGAACCTTGTTTCACCTGGCCGAGTGTTTTGTGTCCCGCACATTTCCATTGTCGTACGAACTGCTTTGATTCACCCACAAAGTCCAACCTTCACTTGATTTTGCTCTGCTCTCAGATAAGTTCAGGCTCCACACAGGTTTGAATGGAAGCGTCTTCTTGCACAGCCAAACATGGTAGGCATGACACGCATCCATCGAATCAGCTGCGGCCACCTTTCTTGAAACTTGACAATGAAGCACAGAAAAGGAAAGCTGAAGAAACCGACACGAAAAATGATGAGTCGTCCTCCGAACAATTGCCGTGAACACAGGTTGTTCCAGCATGGAAGACTATACGACTGGGGCAGCCATGATGATGTTTAGCTACATTAACCCAATTCCAGCTCTGAGAGCGCATTTCCTTCAACTCCACTCCGCACGGGTGGGGTGCAGGAGACGAATCTGGATCAGGGATGACGACAATCGATTTGAAACCCTCGCGTGACAAAGGCTTTGAAACAAAAATAAATGTTCACAAAATATTTGTTCGGCCATCGTGACTGCAGTCACTTGGACAACAACTTGTTCTACTACTGTCTGTAACTTCAGCGTCTGTCAGCTTGGTTGAACCAGGGAAAGAAGGAAACGACGTGTCAAAAAGCCAACAGAAGTGTTCGTGTACAACATAGTTATTTTCTTACCACAACGGAGAAGTTTACGTCTCAAAAAAGCTTTTGCAATTGTCCTGCGTTGTTCCAAACCGTCATTTTCTTGGAATATTTTTGTAAATTCCTCCCACATGCAAAATAATAGGTCGCATTGGACACAACAAGGAGGACCACTTGTTTCAAAACTCCAATCCAGAACACAAATTCACAATCCACAAGGCTCCAATACACTTCTCTGCAACCCACAATTGTAATTTGATGTGGATTCAGATTAAGATGCAATGAAGCTTCAAGATTGGTGCACATCAAAGATGTTCAATTACAATTGTCAACTTGGTCGCCTTACTTTTCATTACAGCTTTGTCGAGAGCTTGTATTTCTGGCAGATAGACATCGCATGAGTAAACACGGTTGCCGCACATGATTGCTCTTCATGCTGTATTGGAAAGGTATTGCATGTCTTCTTTCATTCGCTTTCATGGGAAGGCATTTGGACCACGTACTTTGGTTGCAAATCGGAATGATTCTTCCAGATTGAGCAATACTGCTCCAACAGAAGCTTGCTCAAAGAAAATGACACGAGCACAACAACTTCATGCTCGTCAGTGAATCAGTCCACATTTTTTGGTCTTAAAGTTTTACACACTTTTGAACAATGACAAAAGAGCACGAGCAACAAAAACGTTTTGATCACAAAAGTGGACAAAAGAACTCGTGGAAGTTTTGATTGCTTTGTTCTTCTTTTCGTGTTTCTGGAGGTCTTCCATTTCAAACGGATTCCGCATTTGATTGCAAAACAGGTGAAACCTCTTCATCAAAACAGCCATTTCCCATTCAGCTGCGAGGCGCAGAACCAAAGGAAACATCAGACGAAAAAATTGTTTTGAGTTCACTTGAGCTTCTGTTTGCCAAAGTCTATGAAAGGTTTCTGACCGGAAATGGACACGACAAACAGAAACAGGTCAGAAGTGGAAGAATCATGAAGCACTGACGTCCATTCATAGAAGGTCCTTTTACGTTTGTTTTGCCCAACAAAATTGATCCCCGAGCCCTTCAGAAGAAAAAAACACGCCACAAATGCAAGCACCTGCTATCCAACTTTCAGTTGCATTGTTCATGAACTTCCAATGAAGACAAACTCTGTTTTGGGGGAAAAAATCAATAATCACACAAACTTCTATTGACAAATTTCCTTTTTGGAAAAGCTTTCAGAGAAATGGAGTAAAGTGGAAATCCCAGTTAAGATGTGAAATCTGTGTATCAAACTGCAGTGAATAAGGAACCTGCATTGACAGGCGTGACAGCTGACCATATTATTGCAATTGATGGATCGGCGGCCGAAATAATTCAAACTAATACAATTTGCATATTCCATTATCAGAGGAAATCTTACTGCAATGTATTGGCTAATACACAACCAATATACATGCTAATAACATGCTCACCTCTCATTGTGAAAACATGAGTTGGCCCCGGACACCCAAATGAGACCAGGCCTTTTTACCTCGACTTCTGTTTTGACTGGAGAGCAAATCCTTTCAGACTTTTCGCCCTTGGACTATTGGATGGAAAAAGTCACTTTAAGGATTCAAAGGAAAAATTCACCTCGTACACTTGCAGGGATGACGTTTCAAAGGTCAAATCAACTGTCGAACTTCACGACAAGCTGAAATGGTCTGCCAGCAAAGCTGGGCGAGAAAAGAGAACCAAACAAAGGAGACAATTCAACAGTCACTTGTGGACGGTTGACGAGCAATAAAAATTGAGACAGGAAACACATACGCCCAGAGGCAAAATTTAAAACACAAGCAACTGACTAAAATCATTGAGAGGAAGAAAGGGAAGAAAATCCTGTAAAGTCTTTAATGTCTCAAGTTTACAGGGATCTGTTTACCAATTTAATTAGTCAATACTCATTAAAGGATCTTTTATGGCAGATAACAATATGGCTGCTTGAGATTATGTTTGGGATAAGTGGGGCCTACGGTAAAGATTTACTGATGACAGAAATTACTGATTGTCGAAAGCAATAATATTCTGTTGATTCAGTTTCGAGATGAAATCAGTTGTTTTGTCTGTTGTGTGTCTGTGATACTGATTTCGTTTGGGTTTGGAAACCCAAGCGCGGTCCCAGAAATCTGCTTTGGGATGCGCTCTGCAAATACCAAATGAAACAAATCGTCATTGTCTCCAGGACCCACACTGTTTTCATCTTTTCATTTGTTTTGTCAATCCGTGGTGAAACACAATCTTCTTCGTTGCATTTCCGCCAACAGGAGACAGTTTGTCTTTTGCAATGTATCCTTGTCACAGGTTTTGAATTGACCACTGCCCAACTTCGTTCAGGATGTCGCAATTGAACCATCCTCGTGACTGACGTGCAAAATATTTAAATTTCATCAAGCAGAAACACATACTACAATAAAATGAATGAGTTGCAACGTGGTGAAGTGTGCCGGCAAGTGTCGCCGGGGGCAGTGGCAACCGAATCATTGTGAATTGGGTCAGTGGAAGTTTTGGTGACAAAAAAGGAAATGCGAGGACGGTTTTAAGGAAACAGTCCAGATTGGTGCCTTGAAGGAGATTTGTTGCCAGGACGTCACAACATTTGGAAGTTTTCTGCGAAGAAACTCAGCTGCACGAAATGCATGCCAAACGTGTTTTCTGGTCGAAGAGAACCTTGAACTACACAATACCGTCCCATCTGCAGTTGTGAGTAATAGCAGCAGACCATTTCCTTTCGTTCCTCTCTGTCATGAAATGGAGAAACTATTTTTGCTTTTGCAAGAGAATTCTCTCCTTTGCCCAACTTATTAAATAGCACGTCCCCGAGGTCTCATAATGGGATAGTTTATCATCTCTCACTAATGCACTGTTTTCTTAAAGCGTGGACTTAATGCTGCTGCATCATGATCCCTGCACAAGAACTTCTTCTGTTCTGAATTTTTGAGCACTTATTGTGAATCTTGTTTCCACTGCGTGCAGATTAGAGCAAGTATAGTTGGGTTTGGTGCAGTGCTTCAGACCGCAATTGGATCCAAAAGCCTTGGCTTGCGTTTTTTGCTCGCCTTTCAGTCACTTTTGAATTCCTGATGTTCAATATGTTGAAATGCAGCATCATTGGCCTTGGCAGGTAAAGGTGAAACGGAAAACAATTTGAGAGGTGCGAAGTTCTCACGACGAGCATTGTTGCGCGGTTACTCGGCGTTTGCATTCTGCACAGGACCCGCACCTGCCGGGGCGCAGTCGACACCGCAGCATGTTGTCGAACCGAGTTCGTTTTCATGGTTTCTTTACAGATCAAATCAATTCACGTTCGCTTCAATGTTTGCGCAATAAACAGGTAGATCTTATCTCTGTTTGATCAGTGAATCTGGCGACAACACAGCAAGCTGTGCTCCACACCCGCAAGCGGGAGTGGGACTGCAGAACACGTGCGCAATGGTGGTGCACGCTGCAGCAAATGTGAGCGCAACCCGGAAAACAATGTCTGAAAAATATTTTGACCACGCGACAATTTTGTGAGCACCTTGTCTTTGTTGTGTCCTACATGAGAATGGAATGTCGGTTTTCTTGGGAAAAACGCAAAGGGATCTGACAACTGAGTGAAGCAACCAAACATCTGCAAGAAATTATTTGAACGGAATAAAATCACGGATTTGTAAGCTTGTGTGTAACCTTGTCAAGAGTCTGATTATCCTGGCCCGTATTTCTTTCGGGCCTGGAAAAGGGAAAACTCTCATTTACATGTAGAACATTTGACAAATGAGTCACATTTGAGCAATGTAATTGCGCACCGGCTGATCGATACTGAAAGCAATATCACTTTAACTGCCATCTTTAATTTGTTTCCCCGCAAATGGAATTTGACAGAAAATGAAGATGCTAAAAATATCAATATGGATTCTCACATATTTTCCTTTCCTTGTCAGAAGCCTTTCGTGTTCTCTCGGCCACAGATGCACTTTGTCACTGAAAGTCTTGATGCAGAAATCTACTTTCTAGAGAAGGTGCGTAGGATTGGACAAGCAAATTGAGCTTCTTCTCTCTTGAGCAACTCACAAACCGTGGCGATCCTGGACCACAGAGACCAAAACATCCTGTTTCTTGAACACGACTCCACGAAAACACTTCCAAAGGCATTTGTATGACAGCGAGTGACGAAGAGAAAGGCAAAACCAACCTCAGCACGCGCAACGAGCAAATCCTTGTTGGATCTTTTTCCAAAATTGGTGATGTCACGACAACTGAGGGAGTGGAAAAACATGTCCCTCGTCACATAGTGTGTTGCAAGTTAAGTTTTACAGGTCTGTGTTTTTGTTCGGATCGGGACGTGCGCCGCATTTCCAACAGTCGTGTGACGCCGGGTCTGATTTATGGGCTCATTCCGCTCTCCACAATGGACATTCTTGGACGATTTGTTATCTCTCGGACACTTTGCGAAAGTGGACCCAAAAACCGGGCTGCGCAGGAGGACGGTGCATGGCCGTCACTTCCTGTGCGAAAATGTCACGTGACGTAAACGCTGCGTTCACAGCTGCGCAGGTCCTCACAAGTTACACTGATTTCCGGTCGCTACGTTCAGTCCAATTTTGTTAGATTGAGGAATCATAGTTTTGAAATGGCTCTTCGTTGTTCTGGAACCAGGTCCTCCGTGAAGTTGAGCTCTGCTGATCGGACGTTCTCACCTGTTCGAATTTCGACTCACGGATCTCTCAGCAACATCCGTGTTTTGTTTGCCATGGTTGTTGCGTGTTTCCGCTGACCAGTGGAGATTTGGTTTTCTCTTTGCATTGTTACCGATCTGTCCCAACCCACCTCGTACAAAGACATCTGCTGAAGCACATGGCTGACGGGGTGCACCAAACCCAGCTGATCTGCAGAAACCCGCCCGCTCAGGATCCTCCGCGCGAGCTGCTCTTGTGAAGCAATCAGGACAAGTGCAAATTTGCGTCCTGTTTACATCTATTGTTTCTTTTTAAGAGCTGTCTGAAGAGTAAAACCAAAGTGGGACAAGTTGTTTTTCCACCACAGTTGAAATTGTCGGACAACAAAACTTAATTGAGCGAAAGTAGAGAATTCCCTCGTTGACTGATCAATGTACAATTAAAATTTGCAAAGCTAAAAATATCCGCATTGTATTTTGGTGCCAAAACATTTCCAAGAGGAAGAATAATCTGGACTTCCTTTTCTCATTGGAAACTCTCCTGATTTCAACGACATTGTGTGTGAGCATCCCTTTTGTTGGTGTTCATGCAAACACAGCAATCGTTGTTGTGTGTGGCAATAAATAAAAATACGGCAGAGCAGCAGCATGCACCTGTCCAACGTGAAACAATAGGCATTGTGATCAGTTCTGATTGATGGTACCATTAATCATCGCCACAATAATACCCACTTATGGTGCGCTTGCTACTCTCATTACGGCAACATTGTGCTAAGTGCACATTGCCATTTGTAGAAACCATTGTATATGGTGCCCCGATTTCATGATCTCTGGTTGACATATTTTGTCTTATTGTCATCTGACGTCACCTGTCCGAAAAATTTCTTGGTCGTTCTTTGGTTTAACGTCAATAATCTCGTAAATTTCCTGTTTGGACGCACAAGTATGCTTTCACAGTGCTGTTTCTTTGACTGAAATACTCATGCACGCGTTTCATCACGGGCAAAGAAAAAGAAGCCTCAACCTGTGACTGCAAGCGTTGCTTTGACATGAAGACTTCCCTCGCCGGATTCGCCGAATCTTGCAGTGTCAGAAATGACCCATTCTGGAGAAAACCACAGTTCCGCAATCTCTTTTTGAGATGGATTGCTGATGGGAAGCTATTTTCCTGGACAATTTTACTTGCCAATGGAAGCAACAATAACAGTTCGTTTTGGCCATGGAGATTGACTGCACAGAAAGTGAGTAAAATCGAATCTGATAGTGTTGGAATTGTTGACAATATCAATCTCAAGGGCGCTGCCGTGGAAATATGATCAAAAACGTTCTGTCAGATTTCTTCTCCACACAAGAACGGTCGAACAATCAAACATAACATAAATTGACAATAGCCTGCCATATTCATGTAGGAAATAATATTTCATGCAGCAAGAAAGAAAAAAGATATTTTCGTGCTTCTGCCTGTCTGTATGGAAATATTCCATAAAAGCTGCACATAATACAATTCAATTAGAGGAGCTATTTGACTTAGGCTTCCCCAGGGGAAAGCGGCACAATGGACCCTGGGAACTCCACTCCCCCTATATTTCTTCCCTGCAAGGTCAAAGGTCAGCGGAGGCCGAGATCCCTTCTCCACACAATAAATACAGTTGCATTTGTAGCGAACAATTGCGAACAAAGCATTCCGTGATTCAGCTGCACTGCACATCTTTGCACTCTGAAACCGTTTCTTTGTGAGGCAAATTCTCAAACATTTTTCGTGCGTGGCGTGAAAACACACAGCACTTGGTTTGAAATGTGGCTTGAAATGCTCGGAAAGTTGCGGCATGGTTCTTGAACAAATAGTGATTTCGTGCATCTCTGGACAGTCGTGTGCTGCAATTTGCAGTTTTGTCAGAAGCGCTGTTCAGAACCTGCACGCTCCACGTCGGCGCGCACCAGGTTCCCCTCTCTGCACAGGTTGACTACTTCTTGCAACTCGCAAGTCAGACGCGCTGGTCCAGCTGACGTCCAGGTATATGAGTCGATTTTTTTTATTGTCGCCATCAGCTGCACGAATAACCCAGAAGTACGAGGCTGTTTTCAGAAGTATTGATTCCGGGTCTGATTCCGATGGATTCAACGAACTTTTGGTCGACTTTTTATTGCTGAAGGGACAACAAGGAACCAATCTAAAGGAA